>ERZ1504949.401-NODE-401-length-14753-cov-6.047489_pt1 | contig 14753 bp, 10 predicted proteins | sample MGYA00574594_ERZ1504949 | MGnify/ENA primary metagenome ERZ1504949 (study PRJEB39906, sample SAMEA3182108) | gut metagenome | biome: human; feature: gut; material: Stool; isolation source: human stools | place: Canada | collected 2013-04-25 ... | reverse complement strand
CAAAGTTAATATTTTATTCTTTTCCTTAGCTGACACAGTTCAAATTACGGACTCAGTTTGTGACAGTAATGCGGGATTTCTCAAATGAAAAAGTTAAAATATAACTCCTGTTTCTTCTGAAATTTTATTCTCCTATATAAATCAGAGTTGAGATTTCGGAGGATAGATAAACGGACGAATGGTAGATATCCTTAATCTGTCACTTCCCTGATGGCTGCATGTACTCTTTTTGCATGGCAACCACTTCCTCAAAACGCTTTTGCGTGGGAGTTCCCGTTATGCGTTCTTTTTTAGGAAATGAACGGTCGAACTCTTCTGCCTCTACAATATTTATGTTGTAAATCTCATCCTCGTAATATTGTCCCGTCACACCAGCTAAGGCATCCGGCCATAAAGGGCACACATGGAGAGCTGCAATATATTTGTTTTCGGAGGTACGGATATTGAATTGCTCTGCTGCCACAAATCCTGCTTTTGAATAATAATCGGGATCCCCGCACAACAGAATGGCACGATACCCCATTTCTGCTGCTACGCTGCGTGTATGTGCTATCAGTGCTTTACCGACGCCCATACGCTGATATTTAGGAAGAACGGCTATGGGCCCCATGCTTAATACCTCGTATTTATTCCCATTGTCGGCGGCAATAAAAGACTTTAGGCACACAACGCTCCCTATAATCTTATTTTCCCAGACGGCCACAAAGTCAAGTTCTTTAACGAAGTTGGGAGAGTTCCGCATGATATGCAACAAGTAGTGTTCGTAACATCCGGGAGCATAATAATTCCAGAAAGCCTCTCTCATTATTTCCTCCGTTTTACGGTAATCTTCCGGTTGTTCAAGTCGTAATTCAATGTTCATAAGTTGCGGTATTTAAATGCATACTTTGCAAATGTATAAAAAATAATCATTTCCGTATGATGAGACTATACAGATAGTCTAAAATAATAGTGATAGGCTTGCTTAAGACAGAAGAATATACAATAATTTGTATTGTAGAGGTTGGAAAGAATAGGTAATCTCATTATCAGGTACTTATGACTCTCATGTGTAGAGATACCCTATCTTTTTCTTATCCTTAATTTTATATTCATTTTTCCCTTGTAGAGAATGCTGTTTTGTAATGTGTTGTTTATTAGTTAATTATATGTTTTGGCTGTAGATGCCATTTTCTTGCTTTCCCTTGTTTCTCACCCTAACTTTGCAACATCGAATTTGAGAAAAGCGAATGGCTGATTTGTTGAGGCCTCACAATGAAACTTCCGCTTTTCCAGGTGAGACAAGAGAATTTAGATATACATTATTAATCATTTAAAACATTATTATTATGGCATTTTACAAGAAATTTCAATCGAAACTGAATGATTTGTGGTATCCGAGAGCAATAACTACCGGCATTCCTATTACCACTGACAGAATTGCGGACAAGCTCTCTTTGCAGTCTACCGTTACCCGGGGAGATACGTATGCTGTGCTTAAAAACCTGGGAGGTGTAATAGCTGATTATATGGCTTCCGGTAGTACGGTGAAAATTGATGGCATCGGTACTTTTTATTACACAGTCGCTACCAATAAGAATGGGGTTGCTACGCCTGAAGAGGTGACCTCCGGACAAATTAACGGTGTACGTGTACGCTTTATTCCTGAGGTGAAACGCAGTAGTGGGAAGCAAATTACTACACGTTCCATGGTGGATGCGGATGTTGTTTGGATGGACATAGAGAAACTTGCCAATGGCGGCACTTCCGGTGGCGGCTCCTCTAATCCGGGCGGTAGCGGTTCGGAAGGCGGTGAGGAGCAAGATCCGCTGGGATAATTGTCTTTCGTTTTCGTAAACGGCAGATGCTGGCGTCACAGTGTTGACAAAAAAGTTCCCGTACTCTCTCCTGAGGGTATGGGAACTTTTCATTTTAGCATATTTTATCATTGTAATATTCTGTATTCTCGCTAATTCTCGCTAATTTCGGACGATTTTTTGCAAATCTGATAGAATAACTAATAATTTATAATATGGAAAACTTGAATACAGCACTTCTACTAATGGTGGTAGGCATGGCAACTGTCTTTGCTATCCTGCTGATTGTTATCTACTTAGGAAAAGGACTTATAGCCCTCGTGAATAAATATGCACCCGAAGAGGTCTCTTCTGCCAAACCGGCGGCAAGTGGTCCTGCTGCTATTCCCGCTAATGTTATGGCAGCTATCAGCGCGGCAGTTACGGTAGTGACGCAAGGTAAGGGTAAAGTTGCCAAAGTAGAGAAAATCTGAAATAACTAATCTTATATAAACACACACAGGAATAATTTAGTATGAAAAAAGAAATTAAGTTCAGTTTGGTGTTCAGGGATATGTGGCAAAGTGCCGGAAAATATGTTCCTCGTGTAGACCAACTGGTGAAGGTAGCGCCCGCCATTATTGAAATGGGTTGTTTTGCTCGCGTAGAAACAAATGGCGGCGGTTTTGAACAGGTTAATCTTTTGTTTGGTGAAAACCCCAATAAGGCTGTGCGGGAGTGGACGAAGCCTTTCCATGAAGCCGGTATTCAGACACACATGCTGGACCGCGCGCTGAACGGTCTGCGCATGAGCCCTGTGCCTGCCGATGTACGCAAGTTGTTTTATAAAGTGAAGAAAGCGCAGGGTACGGACATTACGCGCACTTTCTGCGGGCTGAATGACATACGCAACATTGCTCCCTCTATCACTTATGCGCACGAGGCGGGAATGATTTCACAGTGCTCTCTTTGTATCACTCATTCGCCTATCCATACCGTAGAGTATTATACGGATATGGCATTGAAACTTATCGAACTCGGTGCGGATGAAATCTGCATAAAAGATATGGCCGGTATCGGCCGTCCGGTATCTTTGGGCAAGATTGTGGCTAATATCAAGGCTGCCCATCCGGAAATTCCCGTTCAGTATCACAGTCATGCGGGACCCGGCTTCAATATGGCAAGCATTCTTGAAGTTTGCGAGGCGGGTTGCGATTATATCGACGTAGGTATGGAACCGCTTTCATGGGGAACGGGACATGCCGACTTGCTCAGCGTACAGGCTATGCTGAAAGATGCAGGTTTCAAAGTGCCCGAAATCAATATGGAAGCATACATGAAGGTGCGCGCCCTCATTCAGGAGTTTATGGATGATTTCCTCGGTCTGTACATCAGTCCGAAGAACCGTCTGATGAACTCGTTGCTGATTGGTCCGGGACTGCCGGGCGGTATGATGGGCAGCTTAATGGCGGACTTGGAATCCAATCTGGAATCTATCAATAAGTACAAGGCAAAACGTAACCTGCCGTTTATGAAGCAGGATGAACTGCTCATCAAACTCTTCAATGAAGTGGCCTACGTATGGCCGCGTGTGGGCTATCCACCGTTGGTGACTCCGTTCAGCCAGTATGTGAAGAACCTTTCCATGATGAACGTAATGGCTATGGAGAAGGGCAAAGAACGTTGGGGTATGATTGCCGATGATATTTGGGATATGCTGTTGGGCAAGGCCGGTAAACTGCCGGGTGAGCTTGCACCTGAAATTGTGGAAAAAGCTGAACGTGAAGGACGTAAATTCTTCAACGGCAACCCGCAGGACAACTATCCCGATGCCCTTGACAAGTATCGCAAGCTGATGAAAGAGAACAAATGGGAACTTGGGGAAGACGATGAGGAACTCTTTGAATATGCCATGCACCCGGCACAGTACGAGGCCTACAAGAGCGGCAAGGCAAAAGAAGACTTCCTGGCTGATGTGGAGAAGCGCCGCGCCGAACGTGACAAATCGCCCTTGGACGATGCCAAACCCAAGACGCTCACCGTACAGGTGGACGGACAGGCTTATCGCGTGACGGTGGCTTACGGTGACATCGACCTGCCGGCTTCCGCTACCGAGAAAGTGACTGCCCCCGTAGGCGAAGGACAAGAGATAACAGCTCCGCTTGAAGGCAAATTCTTCCTGACTAAAAATGCACAGGAAACTCCTCTCAAAGTAGGGGATAAAGTGAAAGAAGGCGACTTGCTTTGCTACATTGAGGCCATGAAGACTTATAATGCCATCCGGGCCGAATTTAGCGGGACAGTGACTGCTATCTGCGTCAATCCGGGTGATTCTGTTTCTGAAGATGATGTATTAATGAAGATTGGATAATGGAAGATATATTTGCAAAACTTTATGATATGACGGCGTTCAGCAATATCATTGCCGACCCGTCGTTCCTTGTAATGTATGCCATTGCCTTCATCTTGCTGTATCTGGGCATCAAGAAGCACTACGAACCGCTGTTGCTGGTTCCCATTGCTTTCGGTGTGCTCATTGCCAACTTCCCGGGCGGTGATATGGGAGTGATTCAGGCGGATGAAAACGGTATGGTAATGGTGAACGGAGTGCTGAAGAACATCTGGGAGATGCCGTTGCATGAGATTGCACACGACCTCGGACTGATGAACTTCATCTACTATATGCTGATAAAGACCGGATTTCTGCCGCCTGTCATCTTTATGGGTGTGGGTGCGCTGACGGACTTCGGGCCGATGCTTCGCAATCTGCGTCTTTCCATATTCGGTGCTGCTGCGCAGCTTGGTATCTTTACGGTGTTGCTGTGTGCCGTAATGATGGGCTTCACACCGCAGGAAGCAGGTGCATTGGGCATTATCGGCGGTGCGGACGGTCCTACAGCTATCTTTACCACCATTAAGCTCGCCCCGCATCTGCTGGGCCCTATCGCCATTGCGGCTTATTCGTATATGGCATTGGTTCCCGTCATCATTCCGATGGTTGTGAAGCTGTTCTGCACAAAGAAGGAGTTGATGATTAACATGAAGGAACAGGAAAAGCTCTATCCTTCAAAGACTGAGATAAAGAACCTGCGTGTATTGAAAATCATCTTCCCGATTGCTGTCACTACCATTGTTGCCCTTTTCGTGCCGACGGCAGTGCCTCTGATCGGTATGCTGATGTTCGGTAACCTGATTAAGGAAATAGGTTCCGATACCAGCCGTTTGTTCGATGCGGCGGCCAACAGCATTATGAATGCGGCAACCATCTTCCTCGGACTGAGTGTGGGTGCTACCATGACGAGCGAGGCGTTCCTCAACTGGACTACTATCGGCATCGTCATCGGCGGTTTCCTTGCATTCGCTTTGTCCATTACGGGTGGTATCTTCTTCGTGAAGCTGTTTAACTTGTTCTCCAAGAAGAAGATTAATCCGCTGATCGGTGCAACGGGATTGAGTGCTGTGCCTATGGCGAGCCGGGTATGTAATGAAATTGCAACCAAGTATGATCCCAAAAACCATGTGCTGAACTATTGTATGTCCAGCAATATTTCCGGTGTCATCGGATCTGCGGTGGCAGCGGGCGTGCTGATTTCGTTCCTCGGATAGGAGATTTACGACATAAAAAAAATGTGCCGGAATAAGGTTGAAAAATGAATCCTTATTCCGGCACGTTCTTTTTTTATGTTTGTCTGCTTTTATTCGCTGATGACTTTTCTGTATTCCGCCATTGCCATTTTTGCGGCAAGGTATGCGTTGATAAGGTTGGTTTGCGCCTGTGTCCATGATAGTTGTGCGGAAAGCACATCGACCATGCTTGCTTTGCCTTCATTGTATGAGAAGGTAACCAAGTCGAGGTTTTCTTCGGCAAGCGCCGTATTCTCTCGGGCCGTCCGTACCTGTTGTTCCGTTTCTGCCAGTTTGGTGGCGGCGGCGGACAGCTCTTCCAGGATATTATCGGCTATATAGCTTTGCTGTAATTTCTGGATGCCGATATATGCCTTTTGCTGACGATTGGTTTTGAAGCGTGCACCCCACCGGAAAATGGGAATGTTGAGATTGAGACCGGCAATGGGTGTATGGGGCACATCTTGTCCCATATAGGTGATACCGGTGTCCCACCCGGTGGCCAGAAACATGCTGAGTTGAGGATTGTACCGGCTGAGGGCGGCTTTGCGCTGCGCTTCGCTCTTGGCAATGCTGACGTTGGTGCCGGCATAGTCGGCGCGGCGTCCTAAAACTTCATCGAGACTCAATAAATTGACGGGTTGGGAGAGGGTGCCGATTTCACAAAGGCTGTCTACCGGGGCATCCGGTTTTGCTCCCATCAGAATATTCAGTTGTTGTAAGGCAAGGGTGTGATTCTGGCGAGCCTTGATATACTGTAATTCCGCTTCTTTCTTGCGGGTGGAAATCATCAGCAGGTCCGTACGGCTGATGGCGCCGTCGTTAAACCTGTCCAAGATGATGTTGTACTGTTGATTGATGATTTCTTCAAAACGGGCTGCGGCTTCGAGTGTGGCCAATGCGGCCGAGGCGTTCCAATAGACGGCATCACTCTGATAATGTATTTGGTCGAGCGTCAGTTCTACGGCCAGCCTGTCCAGCTCTTCGTCGGCTTTGGCAATCTTCTTTTGGGCAATGAGTGAACCGCCTGTATAAAGAGGCTGCCCCAGTGTTGCCAATGCCTGATAGGTGTAGGGGCGGTACTGTCCTGCGGGGCTGTTCCAGTCGTCCAGGCGATTTAGGTTGGCGGTTCCTTCGGCTGTGATGTCTATCTTCGGGAGAAAGCCTGTCTGCGCTATTTTCCGCGCTTCGGTGCTTGCCGCTGCTTTCAGGCGTTGCTGTTTCAACAGTTGGCTGTATGCCTCCACTTTGTTCCGATAGGCCTCGCGGCTGAGATATGCTTCCTGTGCCACGCTGCTTATGCCGAAGCCCATTAATGATAGTATAAATATAATCTTTCTCATCATTCAAATTGTAAATCGTAAATAGTCAAATTGCAAATTCCCTTATCCTTTTATCTTGTGTATTGCACAATAGGCCACCGGCAATACGAACAGGGTGAGTATCGAAGCTACAAGCAGACCGCCCATGATAGTGGCGGCCATACCGCCGAACATGGCATCGAACAGCAATGGCAGCATGCCCAGAATGGTTGTTCCCGATGCCATGGCTACGGGGACAATGCGGGTGGTCGTTGCACTGATAACCGCTTCGCGCGGCGTTTTCCCCATGGCTGTCTCCGCATCAATTTGATCTACGAGGACAATGGCGTTTTTGATGTTCATCCCAATCAGCCCCAGTAATCCCAAGATAGCGAAGAAGTCGAATGTCTTGCCCAATAGCAACAGCCCCAGTACGATGCCGATAAAGATGAGAGGGAGCATCAGCAGGATGACGATAGGTTTGCGATAGCTCTTGAACAGGAACAGCAGGGTAACGAACATAAGGAAGAACGTCAGCGGCATATTGGCTGCCAATGCCGCATTGGATTCTGCTTGGCTTTCCTGCTCGCCGAAGTACTTCATGGTGTATCCTTCGGGTACATCTATCTCCTTTTGCACCTGTTTCCACACGCGGTTAAAGGCGGCAATGGAATTTACGCCCCGACGGGGATCGGCTTGCGCCATCATAACCATTTGCCGGTTGTAGTCCTTTACGTTGGAGAATTTATACTGATAGTCGAAATCGCTGACTACCTGCTCCAGCGTTGTCGTTTCACGCGTAGTCCCGAACACCGGCAACGTGCGGAGGTCGTTGATGCGGAATGAGTCGATTGCATTATCTTTCAGTAGGATAGGAAGCACCTGATCGCCTTGGCGGTATTCCCCTAAGGTCATTCCGCTGGTTCCTATTTGTATGCTTTGCGCCATGCTCTGGCGGGATACGCCTAACGGTTGCGCACGCTCTTGGCTGTATATCGGTTTCCATATGGGAACTTTGTTGCCCCAGGAGTTACGTACATTGATAAGATCGTTGTCACGGTGCATTATTTCCAGAACCTTGTTGGTCAGCGCTACCAAAGTGTCTGTGTTATTGCCGATAAAACCTATTTCGATAGCGGCGTCTACGGCAGGCGAGAGTTTGAACAGCGTGGTGCGGGTAATGGCATTGGGGTAGTTCTCTTTCATATAGCTGTCCAGATGCTCTTCATATTCTTTGGTGTACTTGCTGTCTGTCACCTCCACCAGCAGATTGGCAAAGTTGGGTTTGGGCCCAACGGAAGTAGATGCCAGATAGTAGCGCAACGGGGTGCTGCCGAAGGTAACTGACACCCGTTTCACTTCCGGCTGTTCCAGCAGGTGGGCCTCCACTTTCTTCATCTCTTTCTCTACGTCGCGGATGCTGTATCCGTCGGGGTAGAACACATCGGCGCGGAAGTAGGGTTTGTCCAGCGAAGGAAAGAAGTTTTGCGGCATCAGTCCCATTACAACGAGAGAGAGGACGAACAGGACGACCATGCTTCCCAATGTCAACGCTTTCCTGCGTATCAGTATGCTGAGGATAGATGCAAACTTATGGTAGAAGGGCTTGTCGTACGGATCTTTACCGTTGTTGTCTGCTTGGGCTTTCAGTATGAAATTGCCGAATGTCGTGGTTTGCGTCAATGCCAGTACCCAGCTTAATCCCAGTGAGATAGCCAATACAATGAATAACGGTTTTACGATTTCGGCTACGGAAGACGGTGCAAGATAAAGCGGAAGGAAAGAACAGATGGCTATGAAAGTTGCTCCCAGCAATCCCCACTGCGGCCCGGTGGCACCGTCTATCAGTGCTTTTCGCCTGTTCACACCGCGTGCTATGGCGATTTGTGCATTGTCTGTCACCACAATGGCGTTGTCCACCAGCATGCCCATAGCTATGATGAAACCTGCAAGGGAAGTGCGGTTCAGTCCTACGCCCAAAAACGACATGATGAGCAGTGTGCCGCCAATGGAAAATATCAGTGAAGACCCGATTAATACGCCGGCGCGCAGACCCATTACCAGCATAATGATGACGATTACGATCAGGATAGACTCTATCAGGTTGATGATGAAACCGTTGTTGGCTTCTTTGGCAATGACGTTTTCAGGATAGAGGCTTTCCAGCTCCAGTCCTACGGGGATAAGAGGCAGCAGCTCGGCGAGCCTTTTATCTACCAGTTCGCCGGTTTTCACCACATCCTTTTGGGGATCGGTGGAGATACCGATGCCGATAGCGCGCTTCCCGTTTACGTGCATGATAGTGCCGGGAGGATCCATATAACCTTTTTCTACAATCGCTATATCGCCCAGCTTGACTTGGCCGCCGGGAGTAGTGATTATCTGGCTGCGGATGTCGTTGACGGTGGTATAAGTGCCGTTGGCAACAACGCGTAGCTGCTGTTCGCCTGCACTGATTTCACCGGTATTGATAATCTGGTTTTGCGATTGCAGCAGGCTTGCCAGTTGTTTGGGGTCGATGCCCATTCCAGCCAGTTTGTTTACGGAGATAAAGATATTGATTACTTCCGTCTGTGTGCCGAAAAGGGCTACTTTCATAACACCGTCGGCAGTGATGACTTGGGTTTTGATACGTTCTGCCCAGTTGCGCATCTCTTCGTAAGAGAAACCATCGTCGCCAACCAGACCGTAATAAATCCCGAATACATCGCCGAAGTCGTCCGATACTGTCGGTGCGGAAGCTCCTGCCGGAAGTTGGGGCTGTATGTTGAGAACCTTACGGCGCAGCTCATCCCATTTTTGCGGGATAGATGCAGCGGAGAGCGATGGTTGCAGCTCAAACGTGATTTTGGAAAGCCCGTACATGGATTCGGACTTTATTTTGTACACCCCACTCATGCTTTGTATCTCGCGGGAGATGGGCTCGGTAATGAGCCGTTCCACTTCAGCCGGTTCGGCTCCGGGATAACGTGTCATGATGACCGCCGTCTTAATGACGAAGGGCGCATCTTCTTTCTTTCCCAAACGGCCGAATGAGAATACACCGCCGATGAGCAACACTGCGAGAAAGAAGTAAACAATCTTGGTGTTGTCTAATGAATATTTAGCTAAGTTCATATCTCTGTCATTTTACCTCTTTTATTCTCTGTCCTTCCACCAATTGGTACACTCCGGCTGTGACAACGGTTTCACCTGGTTTCAGACCTTTGGATATGAGAAGATTAGCCTCTCCGGTAGGTGAATATACGGTTACTTCGCGACGGTTCACCTTGTTGTCTTTCACTATCCATACATAGGTGTTCTTGTTTTCGCTGTCACCGAATACGGCGCTTAGCGGCACATTCATCAGTTTTTCTTCTATGAAAGGAGCAATATCCGATGCCAGGCGGATGTTACAGGTGAATCCCGGCTTCACATCATATATGGTGCGGTCAAAAGCGGCATCGTCGATGATGATTGTTACCGGAATACCTGTACCGTCGGTTGATATGTCAAGATACTCTTCCAGTCTGGCATTGAATACCGTACCCTTGTAAGTGTCGAATTCTACTTTGAATGTAGCGTCTTTGGCACGAAGCAGGTAAAGGTAATCGTCGGGTACGGTAAATTTGATACGCAGTTTCCGAGTATTGACCAGCCGTACGATCCCCTCTCCCGAATTGACGCGCTGATAGTTCTCTACCAGACGTGTTTCGATAGAACCGTCGAAAGGAGCCAGCAGTTTCGTATCCCGCATATTGTTGGTGGATAGCTCGTAAGCGGATTTTGCTTTCTGATAATTGGCTACACTGATTTCATATTCTTGCAGGGAGATGGCCTGACGTCCCAGTAACCGTTTGTTGCGCTCAACCTGCGCGGCGGCAGTTTCATAGGCAGCCTTGTCGGCGGCATATTGCAAGGAAATGTCACGCGGGTCGATAGCGGCAATGAGCTGCCCTTTCTTGACCCTTTGTCCTTCCACAACCGGAAGGTTGATGATCTGTCCACTGACCCTAAAAGCCAGCTTCACATATTCCACTGCTTCCACCATGCCGGAGAAGTCTTTAAGGATCACTGACTGTGAACTGACGGTAGCGGTTTTCACAGGTCGCACGAGGGCAGTATCTTCCCCCTTTTTTTGCCCGCAGGACGTGATGAGAAACGTCATCGCCAGGGCGAACAGGTACATTTTTTTCATTTGTTTCTGATTAAAACGAGTCTTTCAGGGGAATGGTCAGACTCCCCTCTTGTTTTAATTCATAAACGTTTTGATATACCTGTATGTTCAGTTTGTTTCCGGCCGTCAGGCCGATTTTTATTTCTTTACTTACTTGTATGTGCAGGGTGCTGCCTGAGTAATTCACTTTGAAGGAATAACTGTTCCATTTCTCCGGTAGGACGGGCTCTATCTTAAGCATGTCATTCACTATCTGCAATCCGGCAAATCCACGTACAATCGCAAGCCAACTGCCCGGCATGCTGGTGATGTGGAGTCCTTGTTCGCCTTCGTTGTTGTAGTCGTCAAGGTCGAGACGGGTGGCGTGCATGAACAATTGGTAGGCTTTCTCCACTTTTCCAATGCGTGCGGCAAGAATGGAATGGATATGTGGGGAAAGGGAAGACTCATGGACAGTCATCGGCTCGTAGAACTCAAAATTACGGCGAATGGTTTCTGTGTCGAAGTTGAAGTAGTATAGGTATAGGCCAAGCAGAACATCACTTTGCTTGATGTAGCAGGAGCGCAAGATGCGGTCCCATGACCAATACTGGTTAATAGGGCGCTCGTTGTCGGGAATGGCATCGGTGCTTTGCAGGACTTTGTCCATGTAGCCGTCGTTTTGAATGAAAATACCGCGTTCCGGGTCTTCCGGCAAATATATCCGTTCGATAATATCCCGCCAGCGTTCACTCTCTTCCGCATAATTCAGATTGGTAATGCGACGCACGCGGGCATACTCGTCGGGATATTGCCGCGCTATGATTTCAAGAAAGCTGAGAGTGGTTTTGAGACAGCGCATGCAGGAGTAGTTGGTGTACCAGTTGTTGTCTACGTTGTTCTCGTATTCATTGGGTCCGGTGACTCCGAGGATGACGTACTTCTGTTTGGGCTGCGAGAAAGATACCCGTTGACTCCAAAAACGGCTGACGGCTATCATCACTTCCAGTCCGTAACGGGCAATGTAGTCCAATGTACCTGTGAGGGTGGCGTGTTGAAGAATGGCATAGACAATTATATTGTTCCGGTGGATTTCTTCAAATGTGATTTCCCATTCGCTATGGCATTCTTCTCCATTGCCGGTGACTTGCGGAAAAAGGGCGGCGCCGTTGCCGAACCCTAACTTTCTGGCGTTTTCAATGGCTTTGGGAAGTTGCTTGTAACGGTACATCAGCAGGTTTTCGGCAATTTTCTTCGGAGTGGACAGGAGGAAGAAAGGCACACAGCATAATTCGGTATTCCAATAGGTGTTGCCGCCATACTTCTCTCCTGTGAAACCTTTGGGACCGATATTCAGGCGCGGGTCATCGCCCCGGTAGGTCTGATAAAGCTGGTAGATATTATAACGTATGCCTTGCTGGGCTTCCGGATCTCCTTCTATTGTGACATCCGTTTCATCCCATATTTCCTGCCAGGCTTTCCGGTGCTCCTCTTCCAGAATGTCCCAGCCCAAGCTTTTGGCTTTGCGCGCTTCCGATATGGATTCCTCTATCAGGTCCTGCCGTTCATAATAAAGGGACGACGTGATGCCGATATATTTGATGAGCGTTGCGGTATCGCCCGGTTTCACCTCGATGCCTACGCTGAATCCGGTTTGTTTCTCTTTTTCTATGCGTATGGGGTTGGCAAATGTCTCTTTATTGTTCTTGAAGAACCGGTAGGTCATGGCATAGCATGTCTGTGCGTCTTCCCGCCTGGTCTGTGTCCACAGATAGGCACAATCACTGGTAGTGCCGGATCGAAGGATATTCCATATCTTTTCATCCGGATGCTCGGTATGCTGCGCAATGTCTCCGTCGAAAGTCGGTACGAGGGAAACTTTCCCTGCATAGTTAAGGGAGGTAACACTGTATTTGATAAGGCAGAGGTTGGGACGGGCCATATCGGCAATATGTTCTACGTGCAAGCGGAGTTTGTTGCCGCGTGGAGAGGTCACCTCTACATCGCGGTAGGAGATGCCCGCCTTCATGTCGAGACGCCTGTTAAAGCTGTCCACGTCCCATTGGGCCAAGTCCAATTCTTCGTCGATGAGGCGCAGGCTGATGCGGCTCCATTCCGGAGCATTGGGAATACGCGTATAAAATTGTGGAAAACCGTTTTTCCACCAGTTCACGCGGGTCTTGTCTAAAAAAGTTATGCCTGCCACGAATGTGCCGCGATAGCTGTCGCTGCTATATGGCTCTTCAAAATATCCCCGTTGTCCGAAACGGCCGTTCCCAAGGCTGAATATGCTTTCCGACCATCGCATGCGGTCGGCTTGAAAGCTGTCTTCTATAATGTTCCATTCGTCAGTTTTAAGGAATTTCTTCATGGCAGTATTCTTTTGTGTTATCGGTGTAAAGATAAACAAATAAAAGAATAAATAAACAAGATACGGAAAAAGAAACTCCCCGTTCGTCGGTGAGGAACGAGGAGTTCATCGGTGACGAATGGGGAGTTTGTCGGTGAGGAAGAATAGAGGCTCTTTACGGCCTTTCTCCTTTGGTTTCTTTTATCAGATATACGCAGGCGGCTCCGATTATGAGCATCACGCCCGCCATTACCAGCATGTTTATTTCGGGTGGAAGCATCCCTTTCGGCGTGAACAATGCCAAAATACTTCCTCCCAACGCTGCGGCTACGATTTGCGGTATGCAGATTGTTCCGTTGAACAGTCCCAGATAGGTTCCCATGTGCCCGCCGGACAAGGCATTGGTGAGAATGGTGAAAGGTAATGCCAGCATAGCAGCCCATGCACAGCCTATCAGCAAGAAGGATATGAATAGTACGTATTGGCTGTGCACGAAATAAGTGGATATAAATCCGATACCGCCCAAGACGAGGCTCAGCGCATAGATAAAGCGGCGGTCTTTGAACATAGGGATACATACCGCCCAAAGTACGGAGCCGATAGCTTGTACGGCAAACAGCACGCCTACCCAGTTGGCAGCTTCCTGATATTGCAGGCTTTTGGTGTCGAGGACTATTTTGCTGACTCCATTCACCGTATGCTCTACTGTGGGAGCGTCAAAAACATTTGCAGCTATGCTGCCGTTGGTATATGTCCACATAAACATAAAGGCAAACCAACAGAAAAACTGTACCAGTCCCACTGTCCAAAAGGCTTTCGGTGCTTTTATCAACAGTTTCAGCATACTGACTTTCTCGTGTTCCTGCTCTTCCGTAATGCCATGATATTCGGCATATTCGGCAGGCGGCATCTCTTTGACTTTGACTGTGGTGTAAATAACGCAGAATATCAGAATGGCTGCTTCGATGTAGAACGAATAGATGACGGAATCGGGAATGACCCCTTGCGGCGCAGTATTGCTGATGCCTACCCATGCAAATATGAAGGGAAACAGGTAGCCCACCAGGCTGCCGGCGTTGCACAGGAAACTTTGAATCGAATAGGCAAGTCCTTTTTGTTTCTCGTTCACCATATCGCCCACCATCATTTTGAAAGGTTGCATCGCCATGTTGATAGAGGTGTCTAAAAACATCAGCGATACCAGCCCGAAAATCATTGCCGTACTCACCGCCATGCCGAAACTGCCGGCATTGGGCAGCAGGCACATCACGAGCACTGCGACCAGCGAGCCTATGAATAAATAAGGAATACGACGTCCGAATCGTGTCCACGTTTTGTCGCTGGCAGCTCCGACAATGGGTTGCACTATGATGCCTGCCAACGGCGGTAATATCCAAAAATAACTTAAGCTGTGCGGATCAGCTCCTAATGTGGAAAAAATGCGGCTGATATTTGCGCTTTGCAAAGCATATGCGATTTGCACGCCAAAAAAACCGAAGCTGATGTTCCACAGTTTCCAGAAACTTAAATCGGGTTTTACTTTCATTGCTCTTTTGTTTTTATGATAT
>ERZ1504949.377-NODE-377-length-15525-cov-4.402780_pt1 | contig 15525 bp, 10 predicted proteins | sample MGYA00574594_ERZ1504949 | MGnify/ENA primary metagenome ERZ1504949 (study PRJEB39906, sample SAMEA3182108) | gut metagenome | biome: human; feature: gut; material: Stool; isolation source: human stools | place: Canada | collected 2013-04-25 ... | reverse complement strand
AGAGTTTCTAAGGCGGGACACTACAGTTTCTACGTAAGGATACTGTCGTTTCCCCGTAGAGACACCACAAATTATCCATAGAGTCACCCCAATTATCCCATAGCTTTGCATAAAGGAATCAAGGCTTTTTCTTTGATTATATAACGTGTTGCAGATACTTTATCTGCAACCTATCTGCCGCAGGTATCTGCAACGTTACAACTATCTATCAACTAGTGTATTACACGCGTTTCGTTGCAGGTGGCAGATGTTTTTATGTTTTTCAACTTTATAGTAGGAAAAAATTTCATTCATTTCAGTACCTTTATGAGTCTTTTTATCCATAAATAATATCCAGTCAGTGGTAGTGCAGCCCCCAATAAGGCAGCAATAAAGGTAAGTATGCGAGTAAACATTCCTCCCCAGTTACCAACATGCACAGAATAAATCCAACCACGAATCTTTCCCGACTTGTCTTGATGTTGATAAAGACTTGTTTCTGTAAATTCACCATTATCCGTATTGAAAGAATAACGGTCAGATGCCCGCTGATTCCCGAAACGGTTGAAAGACACGCTTGCCGTACCAGAAGAAATACTGATTTGCTTATACTCCGGATTTTGACGTCTTAGTTTATCATAAATCTCCTGCCAATAAACGAATGGTGAAGTTACCGAGTACATATCACTGTGATTGTTTTCCGGACGTCCGCTTCTTTCACCCTTTCGAACCTCATTTCCTTCTCTTTTCTTTTCCCGATGGGCTGCCAGTTTGGTATCCCTCTTTTGAGCATCACTTTTCTGTTCATGTCCTTGGGCGACACGTTGCTGTACTTCCACCCCGAAGACCTTATAAAAAGCCGTCCGATACCACGGAAAAGACCAGGTCAATCCCGTCAGTGCCATAGCCAGTAGAAAGATCAGAGCATACATTCCACCTGCCACATGCAAGTCATACCAAAACCTTCTCCAACCTTTTGTTCCTGTTATTTTCAGGCTATTCTTCAATGCTTTACGTGTACGCGGCCACCAAATGACAATTCCCGAAATCAGTACAAAAACAAGTAAAAGTGTACTGACACCTACAATCATTTTGCCCCAAAAGATCCCTTCATTTCCCGGATTCATACTATCCAGCAGCCAGCGATGCATTCGGAACATAAACATAAAAAAGCCGCTACGCTCGCTTTTTCCTTTTACTTCACCCGTATACTGGTCTACATACAAAGATGCACGACGTGGTTTGGAAAGACTAACCTGATACGCACGTCCGGGATCAGAAGATATGCTGACACCGGTCACCGATACACTGTCAGGCAATGTCGTCGCCACTTTTTCAAGCAACTTATCCATAGGAAGAGGAGACTCCTTTACCGTTTCCACGTAGTAAAGATCGCGTCGAAACCACTCATTCACCTCATTTTCAAATACCAGCATGGCACCGGAGAAGCAGACAAGAGTTATTATCAGTCCGAAAGGGACGGAAAGCCACAAATGTATCTTTCTGAATATTTTTTTCATGTTTTCAATCCTATTTCTTGAAAAAGCCTGCAAAGCTTTCCGCTCGGCAGGCTTTTATATACAAAAGATTCTCTATTTAACCGACTGTATTATTTTGAAAGATATTCCATCTTACCTACCGTAGTGATAGCGTCAGCTTCTACCGTCAAACCTTTGACTGCCTTGCCTGTTTTTGCGTCTATTTTATAGAAGGCCGGTTTCTCGCCCGTAGTCACAGTGACAGCCATATAAGCATAGCCTTTTTCTCCATAAGGCTCGCCACCAAACTTTCCGTCAGCCGGCAGACCTGTAACAGGCATAATCGTCTGATCTTCCGCCTTGAAAACAGCTAATTCGCTGACATCTGCACTTGTACCGCCATTAATCATATCTTCCGCTCCCTTTTTATACAATTGAAGCAGGAAGTAATCTTCAGAGATGTGCCAGCAACGGAAAATAGGATGTTTAGTGCCTATCTCTTCAAAGTTCACATAGTAATCCGGATCGAAATCTGTTGCACCTGCTTTGATACGCATTGCGCCCGAAGGCTTCTGTCCTGTTACCTTCTTCAAATCTGAAGATGAAACTGCCGTACGTCCATATCCGGGAGAGAACACATAGACGTCACCATTATCAGCGGCCCAAATGGTCTGATAATATTGTGAACGCATACGACCGCATGCATAGCCTATTTTATCAGTCTTGGCAATCACCGGAGTCTCATTAAAGTTCGTGCCATTATAAATTGCCACGTAAGCATTATCCGGGTATTGTGTAGAAGGAATAACACCGGCTGTATATGCACCGCTGCCGCTACCACCGTCAGTCTTAGTCACAAGTTCCTGATCTGTCACTGCTTCCGGCCATTTTTTAATACCGTACTTACTCATTCCCATCGGGATGACAGACGTATAAATCTTATTGTTAGCTTCAACCAGACCTGCCCATGAAACTTTTTCACCATTACCCAAGTAATTTTCGGCAAGCAAGGTACCCTCTTCCTGGCTACCATCAGTCGCATCCAGATAGTTGAACAACAATGCTTGAGCCACATTCTGATCCTCATCCGTTATTTTCGAGTCCCCGGTGGAAACAGTCACCACTTTATCCCCCCAAGTACCGTATGACGTGATACGATTATAAGTGTATGTGTACTTTTCTTTCATTTTACCATCTGCCCCCAGATAATAGGAAGCTCCTGTACCTGCGCCACCTTTATTATAAACTAAAGCAAACACATAATCCAATCCTTTATATACCCAATAGGTACCGCCAATCACTTCGGTTCCATTCCCTTGAGTCGACACTGTTCCTTCATCCAAAGAATTGGCTACTACCAAATAACTTGCTTCACCAGTTGTGGCAGCCACCACATAAGCCGTTTCTCCATCAATCGGCGGGTTATCCACCGGATTATTATCATCGTCGCAAGATGCCACAAACACACCGCTACTCAAACAAAAAGCTACGGCAAAAGCCTGTAATAAAAACTTCTTCATATATTCTTTATTATTGATTGATACTAAAAACTTACTCTTATTATTTACCGAAAAACACTCTGAACTTTCCATAGAATGCGCGCCCCGCTTTTTGCAGGCTAAAATTGTCAAACAGTTGGGCATCGGTGAAATTCCTACATTCAAATGATACATTATAACGTCCATTCTTCATGGTGTAGGACAAAGACAGATTATGAGAAAACTGTTCCGGCACCATATTCTTTGAATCTTTATCTCCGAGATTTTCCCAGTAAAGAGGAAAATCGTGCTGCCAGTAGCTATCATAGCCGATGCTCAACACATTTCCTTTGACAAACAGGTCATTCCAATAAAAATTTGCATTGATATTAGCATAACGATAGGGCAGATTCGGCATACGCACTTTATAGTGCATGCTTTCCTGCAAAGAGGAACCCGCCAGAAACTTTTCGTAATCACGAGTATCGATGCTATTGAATGTTCCTCCTATATCAAACCAACGCGAGAAGCTATAAAGCAATGACAAATTATACCCTTTGGTCCTTACGTGACCGTGGTTCTCATAATATCCGTAGCTTGTTCCTCCCAATACGTCCAGTCCTCTTTTTATGTAATCTTTCGTATCCCGATATATCAAACCGGCCTCGGCATACAATCCATGCTTGCCAAACTGATGATTATAGCTGAAACTCAAATTGACATTATCACTTTTCTCCGGTTTCAGATTCATTTTGCCAGCTTCAAGGTCTTCATCTCCAAAGAGTTCGTCCGTGGTCGGCAGGCGGAAAGCCTTTTCGTACGAAAGTTTCACCTGAAGATCTTTCCATATAAAATAGGTCCCTGCCGCTCCATATCCAAGAGCGCTTGCCGTATTGGACAGATTGATATAATTGCCTATTCCATCCGTATTCTGCGATACCGGTCCCTTGTTGTATTGCCGATAATATTTGGCAAATGCCGACACATTCCATCTGTCCGACGGCATCAGACGGTAAGAAAGCCCGCTGACGTTTTTACGAGTGATTTTAGGAATAGAAAAGTCCGTGAATTTGGAAGAAGCACCGATGGTAGAACGGCTCGTACGTTCAAAATCACTGATTACATGACTGAAAGTAAACGTATGCGCCTGTCCGATATGATAATTCATCTTCAGCGTCCCATTCCAGTTTCTATTTTTAGATTCACTGTTCTGGTAAGACTGTTCTCCCCGGCTACCTTTTTCATAAAAATCTCCACGCCAGTTGTAAGCCCGCGAAGCGGTATCGACATTATTGGTGATATTATGATTGTAATTGGCAGTCAACAGCAGATCCAGGTTTTTCACCAATAAGTTCTTTTTGTAATATTCTAAAGAAGGGACCAACGAATGTCCTTTGCGGAATTTTTCACCGAACACGACATCTTGATAAACGCCTGTTTGTATCTCTTTATAGAAATGAGAATAATTGAAACTCAACGCCAAACGATCTGCCCATTTCTTTCCTACCAGGCCGATTTTTCCAATCACGGCTTCATTATGATACTGGTCATTAAAACGTTTCAGATGATAAATCTTATTTTTGTCAAGTGGCGGAAAACGTACGCTTCCATCTTCTTTAATCTCAAATTCGCGTACATAAGTGTCTACATAATAATCATTATCCGAGAAATTCTGAAAAGCATTGACCTCATACATAAAACCATTCTTGAACGTTTGTCCGAAGCGCACGTATGATTTATGAGTATTAAATGACCCGTAAGAATAGGAAGCGTCCATAAACCACTTTCCGGGTTGCTTGTTGGTGACAATATTAACCACTCCCCCAATAGCATCGGTTCCGAATCCTACAGGAACCACTCCTTTATAGACTTCTATACGGTCGGCAAAATTAATAGGAACATTGTTCAAATCGAATGCGGCACCGGCTCCCTCCTGTGGTATGCCGTCAATGAAGATTTTCACATGTTTCCCGCTAAAGCCATCGATATACAATTGCATATCCGACCCCACTCCACCTGATTCGCGGAGTTTTACACCGGGCACTTTAGTCAGTGCACCTGCCAAAGTCTGCGTACTATTATGCAATTTCTTCGCATCAATGGCTACCGCATTAAAAGCAGACTGATTCACACGACCGACTCCGGATGTCGTGACCAGCACCTCTCCCAGTTCTTTTACCGCCGGCGCGATAGTGACGTTTACTTTTATTCTTTCTCCCTTGGCTAATTTAACTTTCTTTTCTACCGTTTGATAACCGATAGCCGAAACGACAAGTGTATATTCACCGGCTGTAGTTTTCAAATGATATATACCTTTTTCATCTGTATAGCATCCTTGGTTGGTTCCTTTCAGATAAACTGTCGCAAAATCCACCACTTCTTTCTCCGTGGACATTACTCTACCCGAAATTAAACTATTACGGTGACGCCCATGTTGTGAATATACGGATACGGAAAACAAGAATGCCAGAAAAACCAAAAAATATTTATTGCTCATCTCCTTTTTACCTTTTTACTTTATACCTTTTCATTGCTCTAAAAGCGATGCAAAGGTAAGCAGAAAGAGGGATGCCAAACAATCCCTATCTATTGGTAAAAATAAGACAACAAAAATGAGATATATAGATATGTACAATACCTATATATAAGTAAATACTGGATAATTTAAATAAAAAAAGAAAAGAAAACCTACTTCAGCCAACTCGCCAACGCACGTTCCGTTACCTCCCACAACTGCTCTTTTTGCACATGATTCGTGTATTTATCAGACAAGTTTTTCCGGTGGTTATTGACATACAGTTGTCCTGTCACACCGGCTTCCTTTTCGTCCAACAGTAAACCGATTGCCGTAGAAGCCCCTTTCTTGGGTTTACGGATAAAAGGACGGAAAAAAATATCCGTCAACGGATCGAACCACTTGTGCATAGTGATGATATCAGTAGAAACAATTCCCGGATCGGCAGCATTGACGGTAATCCCCTTCTCTCGAAGTTGTTCGGAAAGCTCGAAAGTAAACAATAATAAAGCCAGCTTCGTGTTACTGTAAACAGGAATCCTCCAAAACGTTCCCGTTTTCCCTCTATGAAAGAAATCTGGGAAGTCGAGCTTGCCGATTGCGTATGTACAGGAAACCATATTTACGATACGCGCTCCACGCACCATCAGCGGAATTAATTTCCGGGTAAGCAGATAAGGTCCCATGTAGTTCACACTTACTGTTCGTTCGAATCCTTCGGAAGTAGTATGAAAACCTGTCTCCATCGTTCCGGCATTATTCATTAACAAAGAGATGGGAAGATTCCTTTCTAAGATCTGACTGGCAAAAGCAACTACGGATTGCATAGAAGATAAATCGATAGCTATTACTTCCAAATCCGGGTTTCCAGTTTCCTTGCTCAAACGTTCACGAACAACCTCCGCTTTCTTCGGATGATAACAAGCCATTATGATTCGATAACCGGCTTTGGCTACGGCACGTGTTATTTCTGTTCCCATTCCTCCGTCCGCACCGGTGATGATTGCCCATTTCATTTCACTCATTTTTTCTCCAGTTTATCAATCTCCTTTTGTAAAGAGGAAGGTAATTGTTCTTTCAAATGTTGATGACAAGCCATTTCTATCGTATACATACGTCCTATGCAATAATTACTGTGTCCACAGTTGCAGCGTGCTTGTTGCTCCTGTTTCATCCGGTTCACGAATCCCGGTTCGTTCAGTAACGCTCTCGCCATCTGCACGGCATCAAAACCGAAATCGAGCACTTCATCTATTTTCTGACGGGAAACAAGACCACCGACATAAATCAACGGCGCATCCGGAAGAGCCGCACGGAATTTCAGTGCATCTTCAAGGAAATAGGCCTCTTTGAAGGGTACAGAGGGTATCATCCATTTGCCAAACATACGGACTCCGTATTTCAGCCACCAACAATTCATATAGTAAGACATCGAACGAATCGGCATGGCACCTCTCATTACATACATCGGCGCTTTGCTGACAAAACCACCACTCAACACCAATCCATGAGCGCCAAGTTCCAACAGACGTTTGGCCACTTGTATGGATTCGTCTATCTCCATTCCTCCTTTGAAGCCGTCGCGCATATTCATTTTTACAAAAACTGCCATATCATTGCCCGCCGCTTTCATCACTTCTTCCATCACCATATCCATAAAACGCATCCGGTTTTCGAGCGAACCGCCATATTCATCTTTCCGATGATTGGTGTAGGGAGACAGGAATTGACTAATCAAATAGCCGTGCCCCGCATGTACTTCAACGGCGTCAAACCCGGCTTTCCTCGCCAGATTGACTGCATTTCCATACGCTTTCGCCATTTCCGGAAGCTCCTCTTTTTCCATTCCACGCACAAACGTAGGAGAATAGAGGTTGAAGCCTGAAGATGCGGATATAGGAGTGACACCACATATATTTTTATGGGACATATTTCCACAATGCCCGATTTGTATACCTACTGCGGCACCTTCATCGTGCACGGCTTTTGTCAGTTCGTGTAAACGGGGAATAATAGACGGACGCAACCACAACTGACGGTCGAAAGAAAGTCCGCTTTGTGTCACGGCAGCATAAGCCACTGTTGTCATACCCACTCCCCCCGCAGCTACCGACCGATGGTAATCCAGCAACATCTGCGTGGGAGTATTCTCCGGACACATGCTCTCAAAAGCTGCCGAACGAATCGTTCGATTCCGCAGCGTCAAAGGGCCAAAGGTGACCGGGCTAAAAAGTTTAGATTCCATAGTAGTTGATATTTTATTTAAGTCATACGTAAGTCATGATGAAAAACGCTCCTAATAAAGGAAAGGGAACACTCGTTTCCGTTCTCCCACTGCGTCTCCGAATTCTTCGCGGTAACGGCACCAAATGGCGTTGGCACGGGGAACAAGGTTAGCAATCGTCCACCAAAGGAAGACCAGACCGGAAAGTGAACAAGTGAGTATCGCCCAACCTGCCCATTCTACTATCTCACCGAAATAGTTGGCGGAAGTGACATAACGGTACATTCCTTTTTGAGGCAGATAATGCCGGGTGTCTCCCGGTTTGCGCAAATGACGGATGATATAATCCGACTGCCAGTTCAACAGCATACCTGCGAAAAAGAGCAGTGTGCCGATAATAAACCACGGTGAAGTGAGCCAGCCGGATTGATACATCGTTTCGGGAGCAAGATAGAAAATCCATTTCCCTTGCATATAGCCATTCAGCAAATTAAAAAGAACTCCCATCGACATGATTGCCAGTGGCATCTTACTTTTCCCTTTCAATAGTAAAGGGAAGATGAAAGCACGCTGAAAATAGTGAATTTGAAAGAAGAGGAAGAAAGTGAAAATCACCGGCTCGAACCGACGTTCGGAATAGATCCACATCACGCACATCACCACGAAAACCGGAGCTTCCATCAATATCCAGGCTAGTTTATTGGAGATAGCTACGCCCCACGATGCTGTGCGGAAAATACCATATCCGGCTTTCACAAAGTAAAGGGCGATAAAAACAAACAAAGCAATTAGGCTCATCACCCCCAGAAACAGATTAAAAGTATCTATACTCATACCGATCTATTTTATAACACGCAAAAATAACAAAAATGAGATAAATGACGATACAAAAAATAGAAAGAATCTGAAGTACATTCTTTTACGAACATAAAAAAGGAGAAAATGTAAAATTTCCCGGATGCGCTTCTGAAATGATCGGGCACACATCCGGGATTACTTATCTATTCAATAAAAGGATTTGTTCTTATCAGCGTTTCTTAATTGGGATATAAGCCAAATCATCAAGTACATTTTTATAAGCCGGGCGGATAATCCGTTTACCGTCGAAGGTCAATTCTTCATTGCGGTGTGCACACCAGCCTACGATACGTGCCATGGCAAACAGTGGAGTGAAGATTTCCTGCGGCAAACCGATCATTTCATACACGAAGCCCGAATAGAAGTCGATATTGCTGGACACTGTCTTTCCGTTGTTTTTAACCCGTCCGAAAGTAGCTATGGCACGTTCTTCCAACAGTTCGAGGAAAGCAAATTCGCTTTCTCTGCCTTTTTCACGGGCAAGGTCGCGAGCCAGTTCTTTCAATAGAAGAGCACGAGGGTCGGAGATGGTATAAACGGCATGTCCGATACCATAGATCAATCCGGTTTTGTTATACACTTCTTTGTTCAACATTCGGGTGTAATAAGTGTCTATCTCATCTACACTTGTCCAGTCTTTGATATTTTCCTTCAGGTGCTGGAACATGTCGGCAACCTGAATATTGGCACCTCCGTGAAGCGGGCCTTTCAGCGAACCGATACCAGCAGCGATGGCCGAATAAGTATCTGTTCCGGTAGAAGAAGTTACGCGAACGGTGAAAGTGGAGTTATTACCACCACCGTGCTCTGCCTGAAGAATCAATAACAAATCGAGGGTGCGTGCATCCAGTTCGGTATAGTCTTTTTTCAGCATATACAGGAAATTTTCGGCAATAGATAGCTTTTCCTGCGGATGGCGGATATGCAGAGAACGTCCGAAAGTAGCATGACGAAGCATATTATAAGCATAAGCGATGATAGTAGGGAACTTTGAAATCAGTTCAATACTCTGACGCATCAGGTTATCCCGGGAGGTATCATCCGCATTTGCGTCAAAACGATACATTTCCAATACACTGCGTGAAAGAATATTCATGATGTTGTTTCCTTCCAACTCGATGATGTTCATTTTCGTTTTCTGTTCCAACGGCATATTGTCGTTAATCAACTCACGGAAAGAAAGCAATTCTTCTTTATCCGGCAGACGTCCGGAAAGCAATAGGTAAGCCACTTCTTCGAAGCCAAAGCGTTTCTCTTTGATTATAGCGTGAGAAATATCTTCTACATCATAACCGCGATAGAACAGTTTTCCCGGTATGGGTTTCAACCCACCACCCGGAACACGTTCATATCCTACTACATTACCGATTCTGGTTAAACCTACCAATACACCTGTGCCGTCTTCATTACGCAATCCGCGCTTCACATCAAACTTGGAGAACAATTCTGTATCAATCCGGGTAGCTTCCTTCATTTCCTCGGAAAGCTTGTAAATCAAGTACTCTTTTTTCATCTTTCTTCGTTTTTTATTCGTTACTTTTGTTTTTCAATTCTTTCCACGATCTCACGAGTGAAAGCGGAAGTAGAGAGGGAGGTTCCATTCGGCATAAAACGGGCTAAATCGTGTGTAGCGCGAGCGTCCAGGAAGCTTTGTTCCAAGGCTTTCTCTATCAGAGCAGCCGCTTCTTTCCAGTCAAAATATTCGAGCATCATTACTGCCGAAAGGATAATAGAACAAGGGTTCACCACATCTTTTCCCGCAATATTGGGGGCTGTTCCGTGAGTCGCTTCAAAGATGGCATGACCTGTCTGGTAGTTGATATTTGCTCCCGGAGCGATACCGATACCGCCTACCATGGCCGCCAGTTGGTCGGATACGTAGTCTCCGTTGAGGTTTAAGGTGGCTATTACGGAATATTCTTCGGGAATCAGGAGTGTATTTTGCAAGAAAGCATCCGCAATGCAATCTTTTATCACCAGTCTGCCATCTGCCAAGGCATCGCCAAATTCACGTTGCGCCAGTTCGTAGCCCCATTTTTTGAAACCACCTTCGGTAAACTTCATAATATTCCCTTTATGCACCAACGTTACGGAAGGCAAATGATGGTCGAGCGCATACTGGCAGGCAGCACGTACAAGACGCTCCGTGCCCTCACGTGATACAGGTTTCACACCGAAAGAAGAGGTTTCCGGGAAACGGACTTTTGTCACGCCCATTTCGTCTTTCAGGAATTGATAGAACTTTTCAGCCTCCGGAGTTCCGGCTTCCCATTCGATACCTGCATAAATATCTTCCGTATTTTCACGGAACACACACATATTCACTTTCTCCGGTGATTTGACAGGCGACTGTACTCCCTGATACCAACGAACCGGACGAAGACAGACGTATAAATCAAGTGTCTGACGCAGTGCTACGTTCAACGAACGGATTCCACCTCCGACAGGAGTTGTCAACGGACCTTTGATTCCTACCAGGTATTCCTGAAAGGTTTCCATTGTTTCATCCGGCAACCAGGAACCAGTCGCGTTGAAGGCACGTTCTCCCGCCAACACTTCTTTCCATTCGATCCGACGTTTGCCGCCGTATGCTTTCCGGATAGCTGCGTCCACTACGGCTTGCATGGCAGGAGTCACTTCGGCTCCTACTCCATCGCCGGTAATATAAGGTACGGTAGGCACATCGGGTACCAACAGCGTACCATCTGTTTGCATGGTTATTTTGCTCATTTTTTATCTTGTATTTAAGGCAGAACCGGCACGGAACCAAGCTATCTGCTGTTCATTATAGGTATGTTGCACTTCAAAACTTTCTTTCGTTCCGTCTTCGTGATGAAGAATAATCGTCAGATTGCGCCCCGGTGCGAAATGGACTAAGCCTGATACGGACAAAAGATCGTGTTCCCGAATCTTGTCATAGTCTACTTTATCTACAAAAGTAAGAGCAAGCATTCCTTGTTTTTTCAGATTTGTTTCGTGGATACGGGCAAAACTCTTAGCCAAAATGACACGTACATTGAGGAAGCGTGGTTCCATGGCTGCATGTTCACGGCTGGAACCTTCTCCATAATTCTCTTCGGCAACAACAATAGACGGAATACCTTCGGATTTATACATCTTTGCCGTACCGGAAACTGTTCCATAAGTATTTGTCGAACGATTCCAAACACGGTTCGTTTCACCATTGAAAGCATTGACAGCTCCCATCAGCATATTGTCGGAAATATTCTCCAAATGTCCCCGGAAACGGAGCCACGGACCTGCCATAGAGATATGGTCGGTAGTACATTTTCCCTGTGCTTTAATCAATAAAGGCATGTTCAGCAAGTCTTGTCCGTCCCATGCCGGGAAAGGAGTCAGAAGCTGGAGACGTTGGGAATCCGGTTTTACCCTGATTTCCGTTTTTGCTCCGTGCGGGGCAATATACCCTTCATTTCCCTGTTCAAAACCTTTCAAAGGGAGTTCATCTCCTACAGGCTCGGAGAGTTTCACTTTTTCTCCGTTATGATTCACCAGTCTGTCTTTCAACGGGTTGAAACAGAGATCACCGGCTATTGTTAACGCCATCGTTAGTTCCGGAGAAGCTACAAACGCGTATGTGTTGGGATTACCGTCAGCGCGTTTGGCAAAATTACGATTGAAAGAGGTGACGATTGAGTTTTTTCGTGTCGGATCGTCCGTCTGACGTTTCCACTGACCGATACAAGGTCCACAAGCATTTGCCATAATCGTGGCTCCCAGCCGTTCAAAAGCCTCAATCATACCGTCTCTTTCGGCAGTAGCCCGGATTTGCTCCGAACCCGGATTGACGATCAGCGGAGAAGCAACGCTCAAATTCTTTTCTGTCACCTGCTTTGCCAAAGAAGCTGCACGGCTCAAATCCTGATAAGAAGAATTGGTACATGAACCTATCAAGCCTACCTCCATTTTACGGGGGTAGCCGTTCAATAACACTTTTTCTGCAAATTCAGAGATGGGAGTAGCGGCATCCGGTGTAAACGGCCCGTTTATATAAGGTTCGAGTTCTGACAAGTCAATTTCAATCACACGGTCGTAATAGTTGGATGGTTCGTCGGTCACAATGTCGTCTGCACGAAGGTCTGCACCAACAGATTCAGCCCAATCGACTACACAATCTCTTCCGGTAGCTCTCAAATAAGTAGCCATGCGTCCGTCAAACGGGAATAAAGAGGTAGTAGCTCCAACTTCGGCACCCATATTGCAAATGGTAGCTTTCCCGGTAGCAGAAAGGGATTCGGTTCCGGGACCAAAATATTCGATAATAGCATTCGTTCCTCCTTTTACGGTAAGGATGCCGGCCAATTTCAGGATTACATCTTTCGGAGAGGTCCAACCGCTTAGTTTTCCGGTCAGACGGACACCGATAATCTTCGGCATTTTCAGCTCCCATTCCATTCCTGTCATCACATCCACGGCATCCGCTCCACCGACACCGATAGCCACCATGCCCAGTCCGCCTGCATTAGGCGTATGAGAGTCTGTTCCCACCATCATACCGCCGGGGAAAGCATAGTTTTCGAGCACTACCTGATGGATAATTCCTGCTCCCGGTTTCCAGAAGCCGATGCCATAACGGGAAGATACATCACGGAGGAAATCGTATACTTCTTCATTGGTCAGTCTTGCCGTAGCAATATCCGCCTTTGCACCTTTATACGCCTGTATCAAGTGATCGCAATGCACTGTCGAAGGCACAGCCACCTGATCCTTACCTGCATTCATAAATTGGAGCAAAGCCATCTGCGCAGTTGCATCCTGCATAGCCACACGGTCGGGACGGAAATTCACATAATCCTCACCTCTTTTGAAAAGGCGAGTCGAGCTTTCATCGTATAGATGCGCATATAAGATTTTCTCGGCCAAGGTCATCGGGCGACCACCGATACGTTCGCGGGCTGTGTCCACTCTTCTGGGGAAATTCGCATAGAAATTTCTAAGCATGTCAATGTCGTACACCATATTCATATTCGTTTTTTATTGTAAGCCTTTTCGCAAATATATTTATCTATAACCAGCTAAAATGTAATAAATAAGACATCTGCCAATGAGTCTTTGTTTTTATTATCAACAAATATATAATATAATGAAATACAATTTGTTCGATAATTTCTATGAGGTTATAGAGGTTATTTATAATCTCCCGGATAACTTAGAAAAACGGGCTAATCGCACGTTTATTAATAAAACGTACCATTAGCCCGTTTTGTTCAAGCCTTGGAGCTGTTTTTTCTACTTATCGAGACTTTCTTTCCATCTTTGAGCATAACTATGTAAAATAGATGCGATACCCTCTCCAATCCGGACATAATCTTCCCGTTTAAGGTTGGCTAAAGATGCGCGGATAGACCACTCGGGAGCATCAAAACCTCCTCCGTTCAGTAAAACCAAGGAAGTTTCCTGTGCCAGACGGAAAACGACATCCAGAGGTTCGTAATTCTTTTTTAGATATTCCACGAAATCATCCCCATAGAATTTCTTAGCCCAGACAAGCATATCGATCTCACTATAGTATCCCGCACGCAAAGGGTCGTCCAATAAGGTGAATCCGGTGCTTTCCCACAATGTGTGTAAACGCTCGTGGATCATATCCTGCATCCTTTTCTTATAGGTATTTTCCGCATCTAATAGAGCGAAAGACGCAAACAGAGACATTTGTGTTTGTTGTGGCAAGGAAAGACCGGCCGTATGATTCAAGGCTACTTGACGGCTATCGGCTACCATACGATCAATAAAGCGGATATCCTCGGGATGTAAGGATAGACTGCTATACCGTTTTTTTAGAAGCTCCTGTTTATCTCTTGGCAATTCACGGATCATCCGGTCGTAAATATTATCTTGATGTAAAGCGATTACCGCCAATCTCCATCCGGTTGCCCCGAAATATTTGGAGAAAGAATAGACACATAACGTATTCTTTGGTAATTCGGCCATCATCGAGCGAAAATGCGGAATAAATGTCGCATACACATCATCCGTAATAATCATAAGGTTGGGATTGTCGTTCCGTACGATCTCAACGATCCTATTCATCAATGCTTTTGTCAATCCGTATGAAGGCGGGTTGCTCGGGTTTGTTATGAAAGCGGCTTTCACGCTAGGATCTTTCAGGACATCTAAATCCTTTTCTTGATATTGCCACGTGTGATAGCCGTCTTTTGTCATCTTCAAGGCTTTTATCTCTATGACATTAAAAAGATAACGAGCCTGTTCCGGAATCTCTATATAAGGAGTGAATACCGGAGCGAAGAGAATGATCTTGTCTCCCTTATTCAACAAGAAATTCTGCTGCAAGGAATCGAAGATATAACACATGGCGGCAGTTCCGCCCTCGGTAGCGAAAAGGTCGAATATTCCCTCAGGGGGCTGGTTATCACATAATTCTTGGTCTAAATAATCCCGCACGAGCATTTCCGTATATTTCAAGATACGATCGGGAACCGGATATTGATCACCAATGACACCTTCCGCCCATTCGTATACAAGCTCATTCTCATCTACACCTTTTTCCGTGACCAGATATTCATAGGTACCCTTCAATAAAGTAGCGCCGGGAGATTGCGCATGTTTCTTTAGAAACTGTACGAAGCGAGACGCGATCCTTTTGCGGTTGGGAACCCCTGCGGCTCCGGCCATCTCATCTGCCAATTCGGTTTCCCGCTGGCATTCCTCCAAGGCGAACTGCCCTAATAGGAAGAATGCCTCCCGTGGAACCGTACTGATCCAGTTTGGATTTCCCCTTCCTGCGTTCAGCATGATGTGCGTACTTTTACGAGCGCTCTCATCCGCTAACTCTATCAAGATGTTCTTTAGCTCGAAAGGGCTAATCTCCGACATCTTTTTCTCATATTCTCTCGTGACATGTATTTTCTTCTTGTCCATACATTATATATATTACATGATTAGCACAATAACGACACCCCAGATGATTAATAAAGTATTACCCACCGCATAGGTAACGGTATAGCCTAAGGC
>ERZ1504949.300-NODE-300-length-19118-cov-4.531343_pt1 | contig 19118 bp, 9 predicted proteins | sample MGYA00574594_ERZ1504949 | MGnify/ENA primary metagenome ERZ1504949 (study PRJEB39906, sample SAMEA3182108) | gut metagenome | biome: human; feature: gut; material: Stool; isolation source: human stools | place: Canada | collected 2013-04-25 ... | reverse complement strand
TTTCCAACGGTTTCAGGGTCAGATAATTCTCTGCATATTTCTCTCCAACCGGAATCTTCACGTTCTGTGCATATTCAAAACCGGCAGTCAGCAAACGAGATTTTTCATCTTCAGTCAGCAGATTATCCTCTTCTTTATCATAACCATAAGTAACAACCAATTCTTCCGTCGTATTGATATCCAATTTAGCTGTAATATCTATCTGACGCTCTGTTGTCGCTTTAGATAAATCCATAAAGACTTCTCCTCTTTGTTCTCCTGCGGCACCGTCAATCACCAGTACCGGCTTTCTGATATCCAAAAGCAGAATAAAGTGAGATTTATCTACATAAACATCCTCTTCTGGCGTACGGCTATTGACAGACAAAGGAATATAATAAATACCATAACCTTTATCCTGAAGAAGCTGTTCTATCTTCAGACTCAATGGCACAGCTGCCTCATCCGCTCCGGCTTCGATAACGAAATCACGTTCGAGCGAGTAATACTTTTCATCCAACATCTCGTAATCAGTGCCGTTCTCTGTATTATACTGAACCAGATAATTATAATCCAGCTCTACCCTTCCGGCAAATCTATTCTGATAGTAACCCGCCTTATGAATCCAAACGTTGTATACATAATCATTGGCATTCATCACGTAAAGGGTTTCTTTCTGTAAATCACTCTTAGGGAAATATGCAGTATCTCCCATCATGTAATCAGTTCTAGTATCGGTACAAGAAGTCCCCAATAAAAGAGCCGCAAATAAAAAACTTATATATTTCTTCATTGTTACCATCTTTTTTACCATTTATAGTTTTGTACTAAATCTTGGTTTTTATTAATCGCACTTTGCGGGATAGGGAACAGATAGAAACTCGGTGTAAACACACGTTTCTCTACCACTGTACGCTGGAAGAAATCCACCGGATATTCTTCTTTGCCGGGAGTACCCTTAGCCTGGATATTCATACCGTGAATATTTCCTTTTTCTGTAGCTTCCGCAGTCAGCCAGCGACGACAGTCATAGAAGTTGATGCCCTCGAAAGCCAGTTCTACGCGACGTTCGCGATGAATCAAGTCTCTCAACTTATCCTGATCGTTCATAGCTTCAGGATATGCATCTTCGATATCATTCAATCCGGCACGGTTACGAATCGCATTCCAGAAAGTAAACAAGTTCGGATCTTTCAAATCACCTACCTCGATAGTAGCCTCCACATAGTTCAGCAGGATTTCAGCGTAACGCATATAAGGTAATTCACGTTTTACGTTCTTCGTTGGGCTGGCTTCATATTCCGGCATAGCCAGTTTTGCCAGGTTATATCCTGTTGTAAAGTGGTTATGAGAAGCATCCGGACCATTATTTCCATTCTTATACATCTCCAGGAAAATTCTCTCACCTGCTTTCTTTGGAATAAACCAGGACATACCGCCATACACTATCGACACATAGAAACGAGGTTCACGACCCACAAACATATTATAAGTCTTTCTCTCCTTACCTTCACATGGATTTGTAAATTGAGAATATCCAGCTTCTTTGTATCCAGCCTCCGGATCTATAACCGGCGTGGTGCGATCTTCATTCGTGTATCCGGTAATTGGGAAACGACCGGTTTCAGCCATCGCATATGCATCGACAATCTCTTGGGTAGGATTATAGCCTCCTCCCCAGCCACCATTACTGTTAGGAGCAAGACGCTTATCAATACCGCCACCATCTTCGAGGTAAGAGAAAATCATTTCTTTATTCTGTGAAGTGGTAAATACAGATTTATAAGAGGTATAAGGGTCTATTTTACCCATATTAGCTCCACTTTCATAATTCACTTTGACCAATTCATAATTACCATCCTTTATAAGGCTCAGAGCAGCCTGGCGAGCCAATTCCCATTTATTCTTGTCATACGTTGTCGGGAATAACGGAGTTCCGTCCGCATTGCGGATATTATTATATTTCGGATTACCATTGAATTGTGGACTGGCTGATTGCAACAGAATGCGTGCCAGATAAGCCTTAGCAATTCCCCGGTTCATTCGAGCATAAGTCTCACCCTCTGACTTTAAAGGTAAAGGAGAATTTTCTATCAAATCCGTAAACTCTTCTGTAATCCATTGCACACATTCATCCCAAGTATTACGTTCACGAAACATATCCGTACCGGAGAAATCCGGTTGTTCGTCCTTCAATAAAATGACCGGACCGTACATACGCATCAATTGTGCATAATAATAAGCACGCACACAGCGCACTTCAGCTTTCCACTGCTCACGAGTATCATAAGTCAGGCGAGGATCCGGACACTTATCTACATTCTGCAGGAAATAAGTTGCTTCACGAATGGCTTTGTAGAAAGTATACCATCTATCATACTGTGCAGACGAAGCACTCCACACTCCCATATCAAAAGTATGCGTATTTGTATAAGCCACATCCACATCACTAGTACTATATGTATCCGGCATATCAAAAGGATAAGTGCCACGAATATAAGAATATACTCCAAACATTGCGTTCTGTGTAGACGAGTAAGTCTCATAAATCTGTTCCGGAGAGCGCAAATCCTCGGGAGACGTATCCAAAAACGAATCACAAGATGACATAGTCAAGACTGCGGTAGCCAAAAGCATAATACGTTTCATATATTTGGATTTCATAATAAACATGTCTTTTAGTATTAGAAATTAATATTTAAACCTACATTAAATACACGTGTCGGCGGATACTTTCTTCCGTCACCGGAACCCAGATCCGGGTCGAACAGATGCACATCCGGTGCCCAAGTCAACAAGTTTACTCCTGATACATACAGGCGTAAATTCTGTATAGCCATCTTTTCCATCCATCTCTTCGGGAAGGTATAGCCTATCTCCGCATTCTTCAGACGAAGGAAAGCGGCATTACGTACCCAGAATGATGATTTCTTCGTATTGTTATTATCCAAAGCGTCACTCGGACGGATCGTGCGCGGATAACGCGCATTCGGGTCAGGATTGTCCACCGTCCAGCGGTTTTCCATCACTCCTCTCAAGAATCCGTCATTATTCTTATAACCGGAAGAGAAGGGTACAATAGTAGAACCTTCTTCAAACAGTGACACACGGGCTGTACCCTGAAAGAAGATAGAAACATCAAAACCCTTCCATTCGATAGCACCACCAAAGCCATAAGTAATCTCCGGAATATCACAGAATCCGATAGGCATTTTGTCATAATCATCAATAACACCATCACCATTCAGATCGCGATATTTAATATCACCCGGACGCAAACGACTATGATTACCTTCACTGAACTGTATCGGACTGCGATCGATTTCTTCCTGTGATTCGAACAATCCAACGGCCTCCCATCCGAATTTCTGATAAATTTTCTGTCCTACGGAATTCATCCAAGGATACTTGTTCAACGCATCTCCATTGCGAAGAATTTCATTATTTGCATAAGTAAACGTACCACGTCCGGTTATATTCACCTGACCGATTCTATCACGATACTCTAACGAACCATCAAATCCCCAGCTTTTCATCTTACCTACATTCACCATCGGTACGGTAGTCATACCGACATAAGCCGGGATATTATTATTGCGTACAAAGATATGATCGCGTACATCATGATACCAGTCACCCTGAATTTCCAGTTTATTGAACAAGCCTAGTTCAAAACCATAGTTCTGTTTGGTTGAGACTTCCCAACCTACATTTGGGTTGGCTACTTCATTAACACGCTCACCACTTGTCTTCGAATAATTGCCATATACATAATCATTAGTAGTAGATACAGTTCCTAAATAGATGAAACGAACATCTCCACCAATCTGGTCGTTACCTACTTGTCCGACAGATGCTTTCAATTTCAACTTTGAAACGACGTCTGTCAATGGCGAGAAGAACTTTTCATTGGATATATACCATCCGACAGCTACCGCCGGGAAAAAACCGACACGATGACCGGCTGCAAAGTTCTCGGAACCATTGTAACCGAAGTTTCCTTCAATAAAATAGCGACTATCGTAATCATAAGTCAGACGTCCGGCTATACCCTGATTTTTATAAGGCAATGACTTGATAGATGATATATTATCCTTATAATCCTTATTCCGGTAGGTTTCATTCTTAACACGTTGATTATACAGGAACAAAGCACCCACACGATGTTTTCCAAATAAGCGATTATACGTAATAGAAGCCTCCAGATAAGTAGCATTATTACCACCTGACTTATTACCAAACCATGGACCTCCTTTGGCACTTTCCGGTTCAGAGTTGAATACCAGATCGCCATTTGCGTCACGACGTACAGCATGCCAAATTTCATCCTGCTGTGTATATTTATTGCCATGCCATGCCTGCGTATCGAATGCAAACTTAACATTGGCTTTCAATCCTTCAGTAATAAAAGAAAAGTCCTGGTCCAGACTGACCATTGAGTTGAGTGTACTTTGCCAGTCTTCTACATACCCTGCTCTGGTTACCTGCCAATAAGGATTGGTAACCCCTTTCTCTCCACCCCAGTAACCGTTGGAGTATTGAATAGGAAAAGCATTAGGATTCAGAATGAAAGCACTTTTCCAAACACCATCCGAGTCGGCAGCATCTCTCCTTTTTGTGAGAAATCCTCCTAAAGTCAATGAAAGAACAGTAGTGGGATGTAGGTTTATATCCACATTCGAACGGAAATTATAGCGCTGATAATCAGGATTACCATTATAGGAGTTTCCCTTTCCGGTCATAAACAGGCCATCTTCATGATAATAGCCGGCAGAAATAAAGTAGCGTGCAATTTCACCACCACCACTCACATTGGCAGTGACACGTTGATTGAACGTATGTTTCTTGAAAACAGACTTCAGCCAGTTCACATTCGGATACAAGTCTCCGTCTGTATGATTTCTATATTTTTCAATATCACTTTGGCTATAAGTTCCCGGCACAGCCTCATTATACATATTGGCAAAATCCACAGCATCCGCCATTTCAGGAATTTTGGTAGGAGCTACCATACCCGCTTCCATTTTGATGGAGATTTTCGGCTTACCTTCAGAACCACGTTTTGTTTTAATCAATACAACACCATTTGCACCGCGTACACCGTAAAGAGCAGTAGCAGTAGCATCTTTCAATAAAGAAAAACTTTCAATTTCTTCCGGATCAAGCAGGTCGAGCGAGCGCTCTACACCGTCAACAAGAATCAGAGGTGTCTTATTCGCACCAAAAGTAGAAATACCACGAATCCAAAATTCTGCCGAGCTACCCGGAGAACCATCACGCTGAATAGAAACAACGCCTCCTAACTGACCAGCCAGATTGGTAGATATAGAAGCACTGGGAACTTTCAGATTACTAACACTCAATGTACTGATAGAACCAATCACACTTTCTTTACGTTGCGTACCGTAACCTACTACCTGCACTTCTTCAAGCACTGTATCATCGGTACTCATTTCAATAAGCAAATTATTTGCCGAAGGGGATATCTCCTTTTCTATATTAGCATATCCCAAATAGCTGATTACCAATGTTACGGTCTTACCCCCCGGAACGTTGATATTGAAATTACCATCCATATCCGTAGTACCTCCGATACTAGTATCTTTCAACCACACACTAGCACCGATAAGAGTCTCCTTCGTATTCTTATCTATAATCTTACCTGTTAATTTTCTAGTAGCAGCCTTCTTCCCTTCCTGGAATACTTCAGTCACTGCACCTGACGCATACGTCGAAGCAAAAGGTGCCGCAAAAAAATAAATGATGATAAGAGCACTAACCAATCGTCGTAATGAGAAATCTAACTTACGTGCAATTTCATTCATAATACATGATTTAATGTTATTAATTTAAGTTTGAGATGTTTTAGATTGTTGCAACCAAATTCTAAAGTAACGTTCACAAAGATAAACGAGAAAATAAATTTTCCAGGCGAATCCCGTACAAAAGAACAAGAATATCGTAAAGCTATACTTTTTTTTCGCACGCATACAGCCTCCTCACCAATTATTATCCAAGCCTTGAACTATTTTATCCAAACTCCATATTTAAGTGCTTCTATTATCAATAAGTGCCTTACCCCAATTAGCATCCCAATGGAATTAAACTAATTGAAGTAAGGCATCTTACACTAAGCGACTGCTTACTGCAGGATTTATAAACCCCAGATATCTTCTATCGACGAACCCGCTATTTATCTTTCATTTTAGCAAAGAGAACCACATTATTTCCCCCTTCATCCAATGATTTCACTAATGTTTGGATACGTTTCCGCACATCGTTCGGAAGATCTTTCCGGGCCAATTCTTTTTCCAATGTTTCTTTTAATTGGGCAGGTTCCATATTGTTAATATAATAGCCATTGGCAAACGAGGGCCATATCTGCATCTTCTTCGTTCCCAGGAAATCATTATATAAGCGGAAATAGTTGCCGTGCAGGGTTTGTTTGTCAACGATATATTTGGCAGGTCTACTTCCACTCCAGGTATTTGCTGACACTTGTACCGGAACAGAAACATCGCCAACGAAGTGACGTGGATATTCAGTATAGCCATGCCATGGGATTTCTTCCTTGTTCGGATAACTCACTGTGAACCGGGCTTCAAGCCTGTTTTGTTGTGAATTATAATGATCAAACTATCTACCCGCGGAGAAGGCACGATAGTCATCAGCATAACGCTGTAATCGGAAGTATTCTTATCCATAAAAACTTCATTACTGAAATCACGGAACCATCAGATGTAGGGCAGGAATAAAATTTTTGCGTTTACCTTCAAAGTCCTGTGTCCATACTACAGCCGGAGTACCTTGGAAAGGTAGCGTCGTCACCGTTACTTCCGACTTCTTTGTGTCGACTTTGAATTGTCCTTTAGGGACACGCAAACACAAAGGGATGGAAGGTTGAGGGTTTCCTTTCAAGTCGAATACCAATAGCTTATTACTCTGCCAGGGTAAGATATAGATACGGTCATGCGCTTCATCCAATTGCTCGGCATAGGTATTGGCATACTCGTTCGGACCTTCTCCATAAGCTCCAATAGTAGTAACAAATTTGCCGTCACGAGTAAACAGTTTATATGGAGTCTGCTTTTTATTACTCACCAAGATATAATTATCACTCACTGTGGTACGGACCCATCCCCCTATCAACGCCTCATCCCGATTGTCCAGTTTCACAATTTGAAGCTCTTCGGTCAAATAACTGAGTGGAATATCCACGGTGTCTTTCAATGCTTTCAAGTCACAGGAAATCAGTGTTCCGGTAGGTGTTGAGATTCGCTTACCTACAACTGGCGACAAAGCCAAAGGATCTTTTGTTACCTCACTGTTGAAGATAAAAGCAACCAGCGCGAACAGCCCCAAAGTACACAAACTCAAAATCATAATTTTCTTTTTCATACGAACATGTATTTAGTTAGTTTCAAATGAATATTGGGACAAAAGTAGATGGAAAGCAATAAGGCAACAAAAAAAGCAGCGGACAAAAAAGATGACGCCAGACGAATACATATCATTGATTATCAATGAAATAAGCATCTATCGCATTCTTTAAGAGGCGGACAAATACATTGAATCCCCAAAAATCAACAGCTAAAACGCCTTAAGAAAACTGTCTAAACTTACATTTTCATCCGTAATACCCAGCCTGTCTGTTTTAATACGGTATTTCCGTTTGGTAATAGCTGCTTTACTGACACAATAAATATCTGAAAGGTCTTGTATGTTAACATTAATCTTGACGAGACAACAGAAACCAATATCCTTATTGTTCAATAACGGATAAATTTGTTCCAGTCTTGTCGCAAAATGGTCGAAAGCTTCGTTGACAACAGAAATCACCTCTACCCACTCCGCATCCGTCACTACAATTTTACGACTGGAAGCCACTTCATCCTGACTTTCATCATTATGGAGCGAAGGTAACTTCCGAAAAAAGGCTATCCGCCTGAAAAGGGTCTCACGCAATTCTGCTTCTTTATTTTGCAAACGGATTTCTTGCTCCCGTAGTCCGCTGAGCTCCGCCTCTTTGTGTAGCAAAAGATTTTCCCGTTGCAGCCGTTTCTTCTTCTCCTTCTGATAAAAGAAAAACACTATAAAACCGACACTAAGCAAAGCTGTTACAATGCCCAGCATCCATAGTTCTTTTCCGCGTTGTTTCAAATGCAACTGAAAAAGTTCGTTTTTTAATTTAAGCTCATTATATTCTCTTCTTTGTATTTCCGTCTTGGTACTAGTCAGTATATCGTCCTTAATCTTATTCTCCTTTTGTTTGATATAGAAAGCCTGTTCCGGATATTCTTTTTCATTGATTAAGTCAAATAAGAGGGCATTGGCTTCCACGGCAATAAAATCCGAAGAAGAGGTCGCGGCCTGTTGATAGTAATACTTGGCAGAGTCCGTCTGATTCAATGCCTCATAAGATTTGCCACGAAGAAGAAAATAGTGAGGTATGACATGACGGCTATGCCGTTGAGCCGATAATTGACGGAGATACAATAGTGATGTTTGGAAGTCTTTTGCCTCCAAACTGGTAGTCAATAAGTTCTCCAGTACATGATAATTTAAATATTGGTAATTGGGAGAATCTGCAAACTCTCCCATTAATTGTAGAGACTCTTGTGTATATCTGTCATAGCCCTGTACTTTTTTCAGAAGATTCAAGTAAAGTCTACTTGCTGAAAAATAGGCAAGAGTATCTTTGTTTTTACGAGTTAACCACCGACTACTGTCTGCCATATTCAATGCCTGCCCATAATTCTGATTTCTTGAATAGACTACTCTTTTAAGGCCATACAATTGTGTTCTTAATGTATCATTCAGCAGTTGTTGTCGTAGAAGATTATCCGAAATCAGCAATGTAGAATCAGGCTGGTTACTATATAAATAGGAAGCACTTTGGGCTATACGCGCTTGAAGACATTGAGATAACTGCCCATTTTGCATATAGCGATGGATGGCAGTCTGCAATAACGATTCTACTGGTTTCCCGGTTTTCCACAAAGTTGCTTTATAGGATAAAAAGTAATAATCTCCCTGCTCTTTAGAAGATAAATTCTCCGGTTTATCTATTTGCTGAAGATAAAAGAAAATACTATCGACAGAAACATTTTCCATCTGCATAGCCTTTTTCAAAACTGAAGACGGGGAAGAGTTGCAGGCGGTCAATGTGATAACCCATCCAACAAGTAGAAGTATAGTACGATAATTCATAGTTGCTTAATTTTGACTCACCAGGATTATGTAAGTTTACGCCCCTTTTATATATACTACCGAACGTCCGTATCCATACTTTTTCAATATCCCTTGCTCGATAAAAGAGTTGATATCCTGCAATGCCTGCGTTTTTGTCTTTCCGACAAGCTGTGCATAATCCCGCCGATTGATACACGGATGTTCTTCTAAAAACTTTGTCAAACGTTGCAGGCACTTCTTTTCAGACAACGGATTCTTTACACGAAACGGCGAATGATAAAGTTGTAACTTGAGTTCACTCTCAATATCCTTTTTAAACTGCCGGTTGACACGGAAATTAACATCTTTCAGAGATACGGACGGTGAACGCAATTCTTTTGATTCCATTACTTTCTTGTCAACACTCAATGAAAGAGTGAAATAACCAATATCTCCCAGCTCTACAGAAAACCCTTTTAAGAGTAAATGCCGCAGTTCTTTTGATATAGCTTCTATAATGCCCACCACTTGCGCATGAGGCATATGCTGAAACGCAGTCACCTGTTCCACAAACTCTTCAGCCGTATAACTGCCCTTCAAGACGACCCGTGCATGTAAAGGCTGTTCTTCCCCGCTTTTAGCAAGATCGGGAGTTTCATAAAGGTCATAATTTACACTCATTATTTATTAGCTTTTCATTAGGAAGGATTGATAACCTCTCTCCCATAAATTAATTTTCTAAAACACATTCCAGTTTCCGATTGACTTAAGTCAATCGATAGTTTAACTTAAGTCATTCTTTCGTTCAACTTAAGTAAAACGAAAAACAGAGTACTAATGAAACAAATGTACGTAGAATAAACGTATACTAATCTATATAAAGTGAGATTTTATTTTCTGAATCTCATTTGTCCTTAGTTATTTGCCAATGCTCTTTTCATCTTTAACTCTCATCCAACAACGGACCTTTGACTGTTCTCCAACCTTATATTTACTAAACAAAGGATTTTCACTGCTTTTCATTTATTGTTTAAATACTTTATAGCAGCTTCCAAAACTTCATCACGTCCTTTACATATGCCTTGAATTGTGTTTTTAACTTCAATATCAGGAAGAATGCCGATTTGCTGGGTTTCCGACTTATCAGGATAGTAAACTCCAAGTCCTGTAAATGTTGCTCTGAAGTTACCAGGCAAAATGATTGATGAACAATTGCCATCAGCCCCGGCAGTTGTACTTCCCATAACAACAGTATTGGGAGTACATCTATATTTCATAGTCATAAATTCTGCATGGCTTTGTGTTACCTCATTTACTAGGATAACTTTTTTACCTTGATAATAATCTTCATTCTCTTTTCCAGCTTTTATTATAGGACCGAAGGTAAACAATCCTGGCTGCAAAAGACTTCCGTGAGTAAATATCGAGAAGTTTGTAGAAGATGGATACAGAGTATTATACTCCCAATATCCTTCAATTTTCTTCATTACAGGATATGCTCTCAAATCAATAATCATCTTTTTTGCTTTTATCTCTTGGGGAACTTTTCCACCAATGTTACTCCCCAAATATAAATACAAAATATCAGAAGGGAGAACTGTAACAAGTGGATGAGGCTTTTCGAAGATAGTAGATTCACGCATTCTATTCGGTAAACATTTGATTCTTGATTTTTCTACAACACCATTCCTTTCATAGTCTACATACAATAGTGTATCATTGGACCATAAAAGTTCATCAACAGCTATCCTTCTCAACAAAGAAGCTTCGTTAGAAGCTGATATGTATGGCGTGATACGTTTTATGATGGAATCTACCGCTTCACTGTTGATACGTAGAATCACATCTCCCGGCTGCAAAATTTGCTTCTCCTCCTTGAACTCGGATTTTAATTCATAATATTCTGTTACTACAGCTTTGCCTTCAATGAAACGTATCACAACGGGTACTAAATATTTTTTTGTTGGTCCGCCATAAATACCGGCATGAGTATCATGGATTTCTGCAATAAATCTTTTTAAAGCACTCTCGTAATCCATTCTGCTGGTAATTTCCAGAAATAAAGGTATATGATTCAATAATATCTCATTCCAATTGTCCTTAAGAAGATATTTGTAAGGAAAATAATATTGAATTGCATTCCATAACCGGAATAAAGATAAGAGCTGATAGTCAATATTCGGAAAAGTACATTTAGAATATCTTTCTTCGTGCTCAAATACTGCATTTCCCATATTTATCACCCCTAAATTCACATAATAACTTGCCGTATCCCTTTCTGCATCCCTAATTTCTTTTAACCTATCTGACAGTATCGTTCCCAAGTTACTTTTATCTTCTATCCAAATCAGGAAGTAATTTTATCGAATCCGACGCACACAGACTATAGATCCCATTCTTCTTTTTAAAATCAAATTGATCTATCCATTTTACTAAAACCTCATTCCGCTTTTCTTTTGAGGGAAGAGATACTAAAGAAGGCATTATACAAAGCAGTTCACGATCCCAATCATATTCTCCGGCACGTACCGATGGGTGATAGTATTTCATAAATCCCCAAACCTTACACAACAAAGCCAGATTCTCTACATCTGCATGGGTATATTCCCCTCCAGGCATTTCGGGCGACATATTATTATCCTTATGTAAAGAAATACAAGAACAACAACACCATACAAATGACACGATCAACAAGAATCTGGACATAGTACTAAATTTTAATTAGTTAAGCATTAACGATAGCTGCAAATGTAACCGAAGTTTTATTAGAACACAAACAATATTGTACAGAAAAACAACAATGTTATTAAGCTATACTCATTTAAGGATAGCCACAGACTAATCCGTATGCATTTTCACCAATAATTATCCAAGATTTGAACGATTTTTTTGTTCACTTTCAAAAGTTTTATTCCACACCTAAAAAGACAGCCTATCATTTGCTTTTGCTACTAATTCTTCCTAATATTGTCCTATACTAATGAAAACTAATACACATAAAATGAATCCCCCATGAAAAAAATCGTTCTTTTGATAACCATACAAATCCTGTGCATGCATTCATTCGTCGTGAATGCGCAGCGTATATTTTCCACCTCCTATACAATGGATGATGGACTGGCAGCCAACAGAGTATACAGCATTTTGCAAGATTCATGCGGATTCATGTGGTTCGGTACCGATGATGGATTAAGCAGATTCGACGGTATTGCATTCAAGAACTACTATCTATCAGAATATATCAACGCAACAACCAGCAACAGCGTCAAGAAAATATTTATCGACCGCAGGGGCAGAATGTGGATAGGATTGGATACCGGAATTGTCATTTACGACTCGAAAACAGACACTTTCCAACCTTTCCATGCCAAAACTGAAACTGGAGAAATGATACAAACCTACGTCACCGATATGATAGAAGACAGTGACGGAGAAGTATGGATTGCAACGAGTGGAGAAGGGCTTTACCGTTTTTCTCCATCTGATAAAGTCAGGCTTAGAGTATACCGGAATATTCCCGGAAAGATTAATAGCATCTCCCAAAACATTATCATGACATTGCAGCAAGACAGTAAACAAAACATTTGGATAGGAACCTATTCGGAAGGATTATGCTGCTTTGATAAACAGAAAAACACGTTCGTCACTTACAAAAAGAGCAATCACCCTAATAGTTTATCAGATAATTCCATTCAGAAAGTGTTTGAAGACTCACACGGCAATTTATGGATAGGAACTTTTCAGAACGGGCTCGACCTGTTCAATCCAGTGACTAAAACTTTCACCAACTACCGGGACAGAAGTCCAAACAACCTATTATATCATATCCACGACATTAAAGAATACAGACCTGGCGAGTTGTTCATTTCATCCGACAACGGTATGGGAATTTTTAAAGCAGACAAAGGAGAAATTATACAATCCGACAATCCGAATCTGAAAATAAGAACCGGAGCCAATAAGTTTATATATACCATCTATATGGATAAGGAAGAAAGCCTCTGGCTGGGCTCCTATTTCGATGGAATCAAATTCTATTCGGCATTTCAGAATAATTTCAAATATTATAGCTGTTCATCATCGTCCACGCCACAATCAGGAAAAGTAATCAATGTTATCAAAGAAGACAAAGATGATAAATACTGGATAGGTACGGATGACAATGGCATTTTCCGATTTGATGCCAAAACTCAAGAAATTACCCCTTTCCGGGATGCAGCCAGTATAGGCACAACTTACTATTGTATACACGATCTGCTGGTAGACGGAGATAAACTATATGCCGCCACTTATGGAAGAGGTTTGGAGGTGATTAATTTAAAAACAGGAAAAGTGGAAAGTTTTCTCGATAATCCGGAAGATTCAACATCTATCCCCTCCTCACGGGTATTCACTCTATATAAAGCCAGTAATGGATGTATTTACGTGGGCACTTCTGCAGGATTCTGTTACTATAACCCCGAAAAAAACAATTTCATCAGAATTGGTTCTTTTACAGGCAAAATATCGGATATCATTGAAGATTATTTCGGAAGAATATGGATAGGAACAAGCATCAGTGGATTATATTCATACAATGTCAGAACCCAAAAGATAACATCTTATCAACGTTCAGACCATCCGAATTCACTAACAAAGAATGTAATCACCACGCTAGCTATCGACAACAAGAAACGACTATGGGTGGGAACTTATGGGCAAGGACTTTGTAGATATAATGATGAAACAGATGATTTTACCAGATACGACTACCTAAAGTTGCCGAATAAAATCATCACTTCCATTATCCCTAAAGGAGACTTATTATGGATTAGTACCAATAAGGGACTTGCTGTATACAATCCGGATACAGAATATCTAAAAACCTATTCGAAATCAAACGGACTATACAATGAACAATTCACACCATGTTCAGGCTTTGAATCTTCTGACGGTAGACTATTTTTGGGTTCGACAGACGGTTTCTGTTATTTCTTCCCGCAAGACTTAAGAGAAAATACATACAATCCACCTGTCGTCCTCACTAATATGACCATTTTCGGAAAAGACATACAGGCCGATACATCCCATTCACCCATTCGCCAATCCATAGGATATACAGATGAGATTGTGTTGAAATATAACCAGTCCATGATCGGATTCGATTTTGCCGCACTAAGCTACATTGCTCCCAAAGAGAATGATTATCAATATATGCTGGAAGGTCTGGATAGCGAATGGCAGTTCACTAAAGGAAGTAACAACCATCTTTCCTATGCAAACTTACCCGTCGGTGAATATGTATTAAGGATCAAGGGAACGAACAGCGATAAACTATGGAGCAGTAATGAAGTACAGCTAAAAATCAAGGTGCTGCCTCCATTCTTCCGGTCGCAACTGGCTTATCTGATCTATGCCCTCGTCCTGTTAATTGCGATTATGTTAACCGTATGGTATTACGTAAAACGTACGGAGAAACATCAGAAAGAACGCATCAAGAGGCTGAACGATGAAAAAGAAAAAGAGCTCTATAACTCCAAAATAGATTTCTTCACTAACATTGCCCATGAGATTCGAACTCCTTTGAGCCTTATTATCGGCCCATTGGAATACCTGATGAAAACTTCAAGTATCAACAATGTGTATGGGGAATACCTAAGTATTATTGAACAGAATTACAAACGCTTGTATGCGCTTGTCACCCAATTGCTGGATTTCCGCAAAGTAGATACGGGATCTTATAAACTATCGTACGACTGTTACCGGATTAAAGAAATAATATGCAAAGTAAGCTGCATTTTTGAATTATCTGCCAGACAAAAGAAAGTGGCGATTGACACTTCCTCTATCTCGGAAGAACTGAGCATCGTCATAGATGAAGAAGCTTTTACCAAGATTATCAGCAATCTACTAAGCAATGCCTTGAAATATGCCAAAAGCACGATTCGTATTACGACTATAGAAAAGGATTCCGAGATAGTAGTCACCGTGACCGATGACGGTATAGGCATCACCGATCAAGAAAAGACTAAAATATTCGACGCATTCTATCAGGTTAAGAACAACAGTGAAATAAATAAACTGGGCATTGGTATCGGGCTTCACATGACACGCTCACTCGTCCAATTGATGAACGGAAAGATCGAAGTCAGCGATAGGGAAGACGGTGAAAACGGTGTTTCTATTTCTGTATATTTCCCCAAACAAGCGGCCATCACTGCTTTGCCACAAGTGGCCAAACGAGTGGAAGATACGATTATTCCAGAAAACAGCATAGAAGAAAATGAACTGGAAAGCACTCTTCCCAGTGAACCGTTGAAAAAACAATATGCCATTATGGTTGTGGACGACAACCCGGAGATTCTGGATTTCCTTTCCAAAATTCTGTCCGAGGAATATTTTGTCATATCGGCTTCGAGTGGAGAGGAAGCGTTGCAAATCCTTGAAAAGAATAACATTGACCTCATCATCAGTGATGTGATGATGGAGGAAATGGACGGGTTCGAACTCTGTGGGAAAATTAAAAGTAACATCAATATTTCCCATGTTCCTGTCATTCTGCTGACAGCCAAAACGGATACAGAAAGTAAAATCAAAGGACTGGAAGCCGGTGCGGATGCATATATAGAGAAACCATTCTCACCTTTCCACCTGAAAGCACAATTGCTGAACTTACTCAAGAAAAGGGAAAGTCAGCAGAAAACGTATGCCTCTACTCCGTTGTCCGATCTGCACTCCGCTGTCCACAATAAACTGGATGAAGAATTTATGAATAAATGTACCGAAATCATCCAGAATAATATTGAGGACTCCGAATTTTCGGTAAATACACTGGCACAGGAACTGGGAATGAGCCGTACCTCTGTATTTACCAAAATCAAAGGCATTATTGGCATGACTCCCAATGATTTCATCAAGGTCACTCGATTAAAGAAAGCCTGCAAAATGATGGTGGAGGGAGAATATAGGGTTACCGAAATAGGATTCCTCGTCGGGTTCAGTTCTTCTTCCTACTTTGCCAAATGTTTTCAGAAACAATTTGGAATGTTACCGACAGAGTTTCTCAAAAAAATAAAGGAAGACCCCTCATCCGCAACAAAATAAGCCGGCAAGCATCCTCCCTTTAAGCTAAATCTTAAGATTTACAGATGTAAAAGTTAACATCAACATTGGTAAATCTTAAGATTTTATTAAATTCTCCTTATAATATAAGGTAAGGAGAATCTTTTTTTTTACTTTTGTCCCCGAATATTGTGGTACAAGCCATTATAAAAGAAAGAATTATGCAGAAAAACCTTGTCATTGTCGAGTCTCCGGCAAAAGCAAAAACGATTGAAAAGTTTCTTGGGAAAGATTTCAAAGTCCTTTCTAGTTACGGACACATACGCGATCTGAAGAAAAAAGAATTCAGCATCGACGTAGAGAAGAATTTTACACCCAGCTACGAAATCCCGGCAGACAAAAAGGCTCTGGTTAACACACTGAAGACAGAAGCTAAAGACGCAGAAACCGTATGGCTCGCATCCGATGAGGACCGCGAAGGAGAAGCGATAGCCTGGCATCTGTATGAGGTCTTAAAACTAAAACCGGAAAACACAAAACGAATCGTATTTCATGAAATTACGAAAAGCGCTATTTTAAAAGCAATTGAACAACCACGCGACATTGACCTCAACCTCGTAAATGCACAGCAAGCACGACGGATTCTAGACCGTATCGTAGGTTTCGAACTCTCTCCCGTGCTTTGGAGAAAAGTGAAACCGGCACTTTCTGCCGGACGTGTTCAGTCAGTTGCTGTCCGCCTGATCGTTGAACGTGAACGTGAAATACATGCTTTCCAAACGGAAGCTGCTTATCGCATCACTGCCGTATTCCTCGTCCCGGACACGGATGGAAAACTGGTAGAAATGAAAGCTGAACTGGCTCGCCGTATTAAAACAAAAGAAGAAGCAAAAGCTTTCCTCAACGCATGTCAGGGAGCAAGCTTTGCCATCGACGATATTACTACCCGCCCGGTCAAGAAAACACCTCCTGCTCCATTCACAACATCTACGTTGCAACAGGAAGCCGCACGCAAACTGGGATATACCGTAGCGCAGACCATGATGCTCGCGCAACGCTTATACGAATCGGGATTCATCACTTATATGCGTACGGACTCTGTCAACCTCTCGGAATTTGCGACAGCAGGCAGTAAAGACGCTATCATCAAAATGATGGGTGACCGCTACGTACACCCCCGTCATTTCGAAACAAAGACTAAGGGTGCACAAGAAGCGCATGAGGCTATCCGTCCTACCTATATGGAAAACCAATCCATTGAAGGAACAGCACAGGAAAAGAAACTGTACGACTTGATATGGAAACGCACCATTGCCTCACAAATGGCAGATGCAGAACTGGAAAAGACAACTGCTACCATAACAATAAGTGGCAGCAGCGACGTGTTTACAGCCATCGGTGAAGTGATTAAGTTTGACGGGTTCCTCCGTGTATACCGTGAATCTTATGACGATGACAACGAACAGGAAGATGAGAGCCACCTGCTTCCTCCTCTGAAAAAAGGTCAGAAGCTGGAACACGGCCCTATCATCGCAACCGAACGTTTCACCCAACGTCCTCCACGCTATACGGAAGCAAGTCTTGTACGCAAGTTGGAAGAACTGGGTATCGGACGTCCGTCTACGTATGCACCTACTATCTCTACCATCCAACAACGCGAATACGTGGAGAAAGGTAATAAAGACGGGGAAGAACGACAGTTTAATGTCATGACATTGAAAGATCGTCAGATTAAGGATGAAAACCATACTGAAATTACCGGTGCAGAAAAGGCGAAGTTGTTCCCAACGGATACCGGCACTGTGGTAAATGATTTCCTTACCGAATATTTCCCAGACATTCTGGATTTCAACTTTACCGCCAGTGTAGAAAAGGAATTTGACGAGATTGCAGAAGGAGAAGTGAAATGGACTTCTATCATGAAGAATTTCTATGATAAGTTCCACCCATCTGTAGAAAACACATTGGCTATCAAGACGGAACATAAAGTAGGCGAACGTATTCTGGGAGAAGAACCGGGAACAGGCAAGACTGTTTCTGTTAAGATTGGTCGCTTCGGTCCTGTTGTACAGATTGGTACTGTAGAAGATGAAGAAAAACCACGCTTCGCACAAATGAAGAAAGGTCAATCCATGGAAACCATCACTTTGGAAGAAGCACTGGAATTATTCAAATTACCTCGTACACTGGGCGAATATGAAGGAAAATCAGTCAGTGTAGGCGTAGGCCGTTTCGGTCCGTATGTCCTGCATAATAAGGTATATGTATCGCTCCCGAAAACACTTGATCCGATGGAAATTACTTTGGAAGAGGCAGAACAGCTGATTCTGGAGAAACGCCAGAAAGAAACGGAACGCCACATCAAGAAGTTTGAAGAGGAGCCGGAACTTGAGATTCTGAACGGACGTTACGGACCTTATATTACCTATAAGGGTTCCAATTATAAAATTCCTAAAGATATCGTCCCGCAAGATTTGAGTTTGGCTAGCTGTTTGGAACTCATCAAATTACAAGATGAAAAAGGACCAGCGACCACAAAAAAAGGACGATTCGCAAAAAAGAAATAAAAAAACTAGAAAAAGAGCAAATTATATAATTAAATGTATATATTTGCTCTTTATCTTTTAATACACAAACTTATGAAGCAAACAAATTTAAAGTATTTAATGATAGGAGTGCTTACCATAGCTTCCATCAGTTGTATGGACAAAGAGCGTGACTTATCTTGGGAGAGAAGGCATATGCCAAAAGAAGCATACTTCGACTTCAACATGACCCAAGCTGTTGCTTTGGATATCAATTATTGTTTCAAAAGCGAAAATTATCGTGTCCTTTTTGACATTTACGATCAAGATCCCATTGAATACTCAGCTGACGGCAGCGTGTCCCAAAAGGACATAGAGCCTATCTACCGTGCAGTTACAGAC
>ERZ1504949.288-NODE-288-length-19670-cov-9.465562_pt1 | contig 19670 bp, 9 predicted proteins | sample MGYA00574594_ERZ1504949 | MGnify/ENA primary metagenome ERZ1504949 (study PRJEB39906, sample SAMEA3182108) | gut metagenome | biome: human; feature: gut; material: Stool; isolation source: human stools | place: Canada | collected 2013-04-25 ... | reverse complement strand
CATTCGACGGTATGACATTCCGTATTCAGGTAGACGTTCTCGACTGTCTGGGTTGTGGCAACTGTGCCGATGTTTGTCCGGGCAACCCGAAGAAGGGTGGCAAGGCTCTGACTATGAAACACCTCGAAAGCCAATTGCCGGAAGCTGCCAACTGGACCTACTGTGCTGAAAACGTGAAGAGCAAACAACACTTGGTTGACATCAAGGCCAACGTAAAGAACTCTCAGTTCGCCACTCCGTTGTTCGAGTTCTCAGGTGCTTGCTCCGGTTGTGGTGAAACTCCGTACGTTAAACTGATTTCCCAGTTGTTCGGTGACCGCGAAATGGTAGCCAACGCAACAGGATGTTCTTCCATCTACTCCGGTTCAGTACCTTCTACTCCTTATACCAAGAACGAAAAGGGTCACGGTCCTGCTTGGGCTAACTCATTGTTCGAGGACTTCTGCGAATTCGGTCTGGGTATGGAGCTTGCCAACGAAAAGATGCGCGCACGTATCGTGAAGGCTATGGAAGATGCCATCGCAGCAGAAGGAACTCCGGCCGAATACAAAGAAGTATTCCAGGCTTGGATTGAAAACATGTACGATGCAGACAAGAGCAAGGAACTGGCTGAAAAGATTATTCCGATGGTAGAAGCTGCCAAAGACAAGTGCGACAGCTGCAAGACTATCGCCAGTCTGTCTCAATACCTGGTAAAACGCAGCCAGTGGATTATCGGTGGCGACGGTGCCTCTTACGACATCGGTTACGGTGGTCTCGACCATGTAATCGCAAGCGGCAAGGATGTCAACATCCTCGTACTGGATACTGAGGTTTACTCCAACACAGGCGGTCAGTCTTCCAAGGCTACTCCGGTAGGCGCTATCGCCAAGTTTGCCGCTGCCGGTAAGCGTGTACGCAAGAAAGACCTCGGTCTGATGGCTACTACTTACGGTTACGTATACGTTGCCCAAATCGCTATGGGTGCCGACCAGGCTCAGACTTTAAAGGCTATCCGTGAAGCAGAAGCATATCCCGGTCCGTCACTCATCATCGCTTACGCTCCGTGTATCAACCACGGTCTGAAGGCAGGTATGGGCAAGAGCCAGGCAGAGGAAGAAAAGGCCGTTAAGTGCGGTTACTGGCACTTGTGGCGTTACAACCCGGCTCTGGAGGCTGAAGGCAAGAATCCGTTCACGCTGGATAGCAAGGAACCGGATTGGAGCGGATTCCAAGACTTCCTGAAGGGTGAAGTTCGTTACGCATCCGTAATGAAGCAATATCCGCAGGAGGCCGACGAGCTGTTCAAGGCTGCTGAAGAAAACGCTAAATGGCGTTACAACAGCTACAAGCGTCTTTCCAAAGAAAATTGGGGCGCTGAAGTTACAGAGTAATTCCGATTACTAAATAAAGAATAGAGGCTGCTCCTGAATAAGGCGTAGTCTCTATTTGTTTTTAATTAACAATACTAAATATCACAGGTTATGATTGGATTTATCATTTGGATTATCGGTGTGGTTCTGTGTGTCAAAGCCGTACTTGAAATCATGAAGTGGCCGGTAGACGGCGTGAAGAAACTATTAGTTGCAATTATCATCCTGCTCACAAGCTGGATTGGAATCTGTGTTTACTACTTCTGGGGAAGGGAAAACCTGCCTCAAATACTGAAATAAGTTCCAGTATCATTTACAGAAGTAAACAGACGTGTATTAAGAACAAGGGGGATAGACAACAGCTATCCCCTTCTTTTCAGAAACTCGGTAGGACTCTCCCCAAACTGTTCCTTATAGCATTTCGTGAAATAGGAAGGTGACGAAAAGCCCACTTCATAGGCAATCTCCGCTACCGTCATGTCAGAGGAGGCAAGCAGTGAGGCAGCCTTTTTCAACCTCATCTGGCGCAGCAGCTCATTCGGCGAATAGTTGGTCAGCGATTTCAGCTTACGGTAAAGCTGCACACGGCTCATACCCATATTCCGTCCCAAATCCTCCACATTGAGTTCCGCATCTTTCATCCTCTCCTCGACAAGCGATTTGAAGCGGGAGACGAAACCCTTATCCAAATCACTGATGGCTTCCTTCTCGATAGTCTGGTTATCTCCGAAGAACTGCCTCAACTGACGGCGGTTTGCAATAAGATTACGGACACGAGACAAGAGCAACTGCGAATTGAATGGTTTGGAAATATAAGAATCGGCACCGCCATCATAGCCCTGGATACGCTGTTCGTCCAGCGAGCAGGCCGTCAGCAGAATCACCGGGATATGGCATGTCTGTAACTCCCCCTTCAAGCGGCGGCAACATTCCACACCATCCATACCGGGCATCATTACATCCGAAATAACCACATCCGGCACATACTTCATGGCCAGCCGGATACCCTCTGTCCCGTCTGCAGCATCCAGCACGCGAAATTCTTGCGTCAACAGTGACTTCACATAGTTGCGAATATCCGCATTATCGTCAATTACCAGCACAGTAGGACAATCAGCCTCAACCACCTCTTCGCATGCCTTCACTTCCGTATCTATCAGGGTGGACGACACGTCCTTCTCTTCGGCAGGCAACGTCACTATGGTGGGATGGTACTGCGAAACATCCTGCTTTGGGAAAGTGACGGTGAAGGTAGTACCCTTATCATCACTGTGTGCCGCAATGTTGCCACCATGCATCTCTACAAAAGCACGTACCAGCGCAAGGCCGATACCGGTACCTGCCTGATGTCCGTCCACTTGATAAAAACGCTCGAAGATAGCTTCCACATCGGTCGAAGAAATGTAACTGCCGGAATTGAAAACAGACAAGCTATAGTTCTGCTCTGTCATTGACAAGCGTATAGCTATCTTCCCATTCTCCGGCGTATACTTCACGGCATTGGAGAAGAGATTGAAGTAAATGCGCTCCATCTTCTCCGCATCCGCCATCATCCGGAAGTCCGTATCGGGAGATGCCTCAAAGCTGAAAGCAATATGTTTCTTCAGCAACGCCATGCGGAAAGAGTCGTTCCAGCCCCGGAAGCTGTCGAGCAAATCAAAAGGTTCGAGATGGAGCTCCATGCGCCCGTTCTCCACCTTCCGGAAATCAAGTATCTGGTTGACCAGGCGAAGCAGGATATGCACATTCTTTTTCATCAGCTCGAGGAGCTGGCGCGGCTGTCCGTCGAGGGTGCGGTTGGCAAGAAGCTGCTCTATGGGATCGGCTATCAGCGTCAGCGGAGTACGGAAATCGTGTGAAATATTCGTGAAGAACACCAGCTTGGCGTGCGTAGCCTCCTCCAGTTCATGGGAAAGCTGTTCTAACTGCGACTTCTGTACTTCCAACAGTTCCTTCTGCTGTATCAACTGGGTTTTCTGTTCCTCCAGTTTCTTTTTCTGCATGGACAGCTCACGGTTCAACCGGTTCTTGGCACGCAAGGAGAGGTAGACAGCCACCAACAAACCGACCAGCAACAATAGGGCGGACAGACTGCCGTACAAGACAACCTGCTGCGTGGCATAACTGGCTAAATACTGGTTTATCTTTCCGTTCAGGGTTTCTATCTTTCCATCCAGGGTGCCGATGTGGGCGGTCTGCATCTTCATGATGAGAGCATTGTCGCGGTCGACGACGGAAGTGCCCAGGATAGTTTCACGGGGGAAATCACGCTTGTTCAGAATATCCATGGCAATCTGCATCACGCGGTCGCCACCGGTAGGATATATAAACGTGGCATCCAGTTCGCCGGCAAGTACTTTCTCCACTCCATAGTCTTTGCCGGACAGGGCGTCTATGCCGATGAACCGCATATCCTTTTCCCGCCCCTCTCGGGCAGCGGCAGCATAGGCTCCGGCCGCCATACGGTCATTCTGCGCATACACCAGGTCGATATGCGGAAAGCGGCTCAGCAGAGTATCCATTTTCTCTCCGGCCTTGAGTTGCAACCAGGCACCGTCTTCAACGGCCAGCAACCGGATACCGGGATAAGCGGATATAGCCTTCACAAATCCTTGATGACGGTCTACGGCAGGTGTGGAGCCCACCAAACCTGAGATTTCCACCACATCTCCCTGCCCATGCAGCACATTGGCCACATACTCTCCCACAGCTTTCCCTATCTCGTAGTTGTCTGCACCGACGTAGGCCGTGTATTTGTCCGAAAGGATTTTACGGTCCACTACAATCACCGGAATGCCCCGGTTGTATGCCTCCTCCACAACCGGAGTTATCGGAGTGGCTTCATTAGGGGCCACAATCAGCAGGTCCACCCCTTCGGCTATCAGTTCACGAATGTCTTTTGCCTGACGGTCATTATCGTCGACGGCAGTACGGATGTCCACCTCCACATCTTCGTAGAAATGGGCTTCACGGAGTATCTCACTGTTCATCTGGCGCCGCCATTCATCCTCGCTACATTGGGAAACGCCGATACGGAAACGTGCCTCGCGCCGGGAGCAGGCAACCGCCACTCCCCAAAGCACGAGCAGAAAGAATAAAATCCGAAGGTTATGCTGTCTCATCTTCACTTTCCTCTGATTTAAGATTGCAGATGAGCAAAGATAGCGAAAAATGTGAAAAGAATAAGAAAAATCTATGCCAGCCTTTCTTTCAAGGCGTCCGGCAATTCCGGCATGGCACCGCTCTGGGTACATACATAGGCAGAGACTTCCACCGCCAGTTTATGGGCATCGGGCACCTGCTTCCCGCTGAGAATGGCAGCGGTGAAGGCTGCCGTGAACGAGTCACCGGCTCCAACGGTGTCCGCCACCGGTACCTTGGGCGTCTCCTGGAAGGAAACCACTCCCGGAGTGAACACATAGCTGCCGTTCGTTCCACAAGTCAAGATAAGCATCTTCAGGTTATACTTGGCCAGCAGAATCCAGCATTTGTCCTGCAAGTCGATGCCCGGGTAGCCGAAAATACGGCTGATGGTCACCAGCTCCTCATCGTTTATCTTGAGGATGTTGCAGCGGCGCATGGATTCGCAGAGTATCTCTTTGGTATAGAACCCTTGGCGGAGATTGATGTCGAATATCTTCAGTTGTCCCTCCGCATCGGGCATCGTGTCGAGAAAGCGGTTGATGGTGATGCGGCTTGTTTCACTGCGTTGCGCCAAAGAGCCGAAACATACGGCACGCGTGTTCAGTGCCAGACGCTTCAGTTCGTCGGTAAAGGGAATGTTGTCCCAGGCCACGCCTTCTTTTATCTCATAGCACGGCACGCCCACGGCATCGAGCGTCACCTGCACCGTTCCCGTGGGGTAAGGCACGCGCTCAATCTGCGTGCGCAGCCCCTTCCGGGCGAACACATCCAGAATCTCGTCCCCATCCGCATCGACACCTACGGCACTGACCACACGGCTGTCGAAACCAAACTGCGATGCATGGTAAGCAAAGTTTGCCGGAGCACCGCCTATCTTCTTTCCTTCGGGGAGGCAGTCCCACAGAGCCTCGCCCATACCTACTATTATCTTATTCATAATATTATATTGTTTAATGAATGATATATTTTATTCACGGCAAACTCAATGTCCTACCCGCTGCAAACCTAATAAAAAAGTTCCTAACTATAGAATGAAAAGTTGCCAATTATCTATTAAAAAGTCTCTAAGAACTAAGGATTATCTCTATCCCAAGGCTTGGGATAGACATCCGCAACCTTGGGACAGATATCCGCAGCCTTGGGATATGTGTCCGCAGCCTGCGAACAAAGATTACCGCTTCATACGCAGCATATAGAAGAACAAGTACACTACCCCTACCGTCATCACAGCCACGGCACCGCTTTGTCCTACAGCATCACTTGCCAAGCCCATTGCTATCGGAAATACCGTACCGCCGAAGAGCCCCATAATCATCAAGCCGGAAACCTCGTTCTTCTTTTGTGGCATAGCAAGCAACGCTTGGGAGAAGATAACCGGAAAGATGTTCGAATTGCCGAAACCGATAAGGGCAATGCAGATGTATATCATTGTCTTTTCATGGAAAACGAACAACCCTACCATCGCAGCCAACATACATAACACGCTGATGCCGAAGAAGGTTCGGGGAGCCATCTTCTGAAGAATGAAGGCTCCGAGAAAGCAACCCGCCGTGCGGAAGATGAAGTAAAGGCTGGTGGCAAAGCCGGCATCGGCCAGCGTCATGCCCAGACGCTCCATCAGGATTTTGGGCGCTGTGGTATTCGTACCTACATCAATGCCCACATGGCACATGATGCCCAGGAAGCAGAGAAAGATAAACGGCTTGCCCAGCAGGGCGAGGCACTCCCCGAAGGTGGAAGGGCGTCCCTCTTCCTTTTCCTCGCGGATGGAAGTACCGCTCAGCCAGAGAATGGCAATCACCGCAATGACCATATAGACCGGGAACAGCACCCTCCAGCCCATGCCCAGAGACGGAATGGCCTGCGTAGCTCCCCACATGGCGATGTATGGAGCCAGAAACGAAGCAATGGCTTTTACAAACTGTCCGAAGGTGAGCGAACTTGCCAACCGCTCGCCGCTTACGATGTTGGAAAGCAACGGGTTGAGCGACGTTTGCATCAGCGCATTACCGATGCCCAGCAATGAGAACGAGAGCAGCATCAGCACGTAACCGTCTCCGAAAACCGGGAGAAGCAAAGAGGCAAACGTGATGACAAGACTGAGAAGCACCGTCTTCTTACGTCCGATGCGGTTCATCAGCATACCCGTAGGTACGGAGAAGATGAGGAACCAGAAGAACACCAGAGACGGGAATATGTTGGCTTGCGAGTCGGTCAGGTTCAAGTCGGCCTTCACGTAGTTGGAGGCGATGCCCACCAAATCCACAAAGCCCATGGCGAAGAAGCAAAGCATGACCGGAAAGAGCTTTGCCAAAGAAGAATTCTTAGTATTTTCCATGCTGAAGATTATTATCTGTTATTTTAATCCGAGTTTGTACACAGTAAACGAGGTGACATTGCAGCTTCCACCTTTAGCATAGAAACTGATGCGGTTGTAAGGTTCCGACGGGAATACAAGATTTGTCATGGCAAAACGTCCGTCGTTGCCAAACGCTTCAATGCTCGACTTGTCCACGAACAAGCGGAGTTTCATTTCATTGCCACCCTCGACAGGAGCCACGGTCACTGCAGGGAAGTCCTTGCTGAACGTCACCTCGCCACTCTTGGTACGGTCCATGGTGAACGTTTTTTCCGCCAGGTTATAGTACATCTCCACCTCCTCGCCTTTCGAGTTAAAGAGCTGGAATCCTATCACATCCGCATCCTTGTTCTTTATGGTCATTTCGATTTCATACGTTCCGGAATTGTCATTCAGCAGTTTGTCCAGATTATACGTGCGGTCTACCTTGAAAGCACGCTTCTTGCTGCCTTTATCCCTCAGTTTCAGCAATTCGGGAGACGGGGTTACCTTTACATAGGTTTCACCCTCCGAGGTATAGAGCGAAAGGTCGCGCGGCACGGAGTTGGCACTGCGGTATTGACGGGTGGGCACATCGTTGGCATATTGCCAGTTGCTCATCCATGCCAATGCGATGGCACGTCCTGCAGGAGCATTGCTCCAAGTGACAGTTGCATAATGGTCTTTTCCCCAGTCCATCCATTTCGTCACTGCGGGAGACTCGTTCACGAATTTCTTACCATCAAATGTCCCCACGAAATATTGTGTGGCAGAGCCACCGAACGGTCCGCCCGGATTGAGGTTACAGACGAGTACCCACTTCTTCAGTTCCGTACCTTCAACCGGCAGTTCAAGCAGGTCGGGACACTCCCAGACTCCGCCGTGAGCACCTTGTCCTTCACCGAATTTGCTCTCCAGCGTCCAGTTCTTCAGGTCGGCAGAAGAGTATATCTCCATTTCCTGCCCTACGGCAAGAACCATAATCCATTTCTTGGTATCTTCGTGCCAGATGACTTTAGGGTCACGGAAGTCGCGCTGCGTGGAAGTCAGGATGGGATTTCGCGCATACTTCTTGAAGGTCTTTCCGTTGTCAAGGCTATAGGCCATGCTCTGCACTTGACGGTCGCTTGCCGATGTATAGAAGGCAATGACGGCACCGTCACCGAACCCGGCCGTATTATCCTTGTCGACAACACAAGAACCACTGAAAATTGTTCCCAACGCATCGGGCGAAATGGCATCTCCGTGATGCTCCCAAGTGACGAGGTCCGTACTGGTGGCATGTCCCCAATGCATGTTCCCCCACATGGAGCCGTAGGGATTATGCTGATAGAACAAATGGTAGACCCCGTCTTTGTAGAACATTCCGTTAGGATCATTCATCCAACCGTAAGCCGGGCTGAAATGATACACCGGACGGTACTTCTCCCGGTTCGAAACATCGAATTCATCCGACAGTTTCATTTCTTCCCAGCATAAGGCCGAATCCGGAATAAGCTGGAAGTTGAAAGAGAGATGTTTATTATCGAAGCCGGTCAAATCGACCGGAACAAAATAGTCAACCTTATTGACTGCCAATCGCACGTTCATACTGCGTACAACATCATTGTCCGCTATCATATACAATTTTGCCTCCGGAGAAGCCTCTTCCACCGGCAGCAGCAAAAACTTCTTCTGCTCGTCAATTTGGACGATACTCTGTCCGTCACCCAGATGTTTAATCACGAAAGGAGGATTTATGGCCTGGCATGTGAAGACAGCCACGGTAGTTCCTAATATAAATACGGTAAGCGTCCTTCTGATTGTCCGCCAAAAGTCTTTTAAATGAATCATGTTTCTGTTGGTATTAAATTAATTATGTTTTTCTAGCATGCAAAGATACGCCACCAAGCAGCAGGAGACTATCTTTTTTGTTTCAAAGCATACTACAAATGTTACATTCCATCCTTAAAAAGGTATCTGTATGTCACTGGGGAACATACATAGAATTCAATTCATGAATTGTCAACTGTTTCAACTTTGTTTGTCCGCCTTCAACTGATATGGTGACAGAAGGAGTGTTTTTTTCAATCAGATGATAGAAAGCAGCAGACAGTGCTCCTTGATTGACGAAGATTTCTACAGAAGCAATATCCGACAATATATCCAATTCAATTCTTCCTTCATTGGGCTTTAGCACCATCTGCTTCAAGGTTTCCCCATTCTCTTTCTTAACAGTGAGTATCTGTTTGACAGAATCGTAAATCAAATTCAAACCATTAATATCAAAAGCCAATATCTGCGCATCAACACTATCTACAGCAAAACCCGTTTTCAGATAGAAGGCAGGAGTATTCAACTTTGTCGTGAAACAATTCTTTTCTTCAACTACCAGACTCTTCCAGATGTACTTTCTCCCATATAATAAAGCGAGTTCATTTACCGGCATACTTTTTAAGACATATCCTTTATCAACCCGATGTAATGTTAATTCACGCGGAAAGGACATTTGTTGATTGAAAGGCATATCCGGGAAATTACTTCCGTTCATCCATGCTATTTGTATTCTTCGGTCATCTGGTGCATTACTATATGTTTGAACCGCATAATAGTTTGTACCACTATCCATTTTTACAGGTTTCGTCTCAGGCCGAAAACGATATCCATCAAAACTCCCAACCAAATAGGTACTGTTCGCCCCGGTAAAGACCCATTTCCGGACAGTAGGTTCATTGGTTACGGACATTTCAAAAAAGTCGGGACACTCATCCGCCCCCTCTAATTTAAAACGGTCCGTTTCAGTCCAATCCATCAAATTGGGAGATGAAAAGATAGCATACTCCTGCTTATCCAAGTACAATACCATAATCCATCTGCCAGTCGGCGTATGCCACGTCACCTTAGGATCACGATTGTACCTGACCAACGTGGGAAGTACCGGATTACCGGAAAAAGTAACCCAATTACGCCCCTTATCCAAACTATATCCTATACTTTGTGAATGTTGCAAATGCCGGGTGTGATACCCGAATCCACCTGCCGAAGTATAAACAGCAACCAATACTGTATCTCCATTTTGTTGACACCCCAGCGTATTCTTTTTATCAACAACTACCGAACCGGAAAAAATAGGTCCCAACGAGTCCGGATGTAATACATCCCCCAACTCAGTCCAATGTGCCAAATCCCGGCTCACAGCATGCCCCCATGTCATATTACCCCAAATACAGCCATAGGGATTATGCTGATAAAACAGATGCCACTCCCCTTCATGCCAAACCAGACCATTCGGATCATTCAGCCATCCCCGGCGAGAAGTAAAATGTACTTTAGGACGTAACGGTTCTTTATAAAACAAGTTCTCTTCCTTAGGAGTTTCAGAACAAAAGCATTGATTCAAAGCTTGCTCTACATTAGGACTCTTACTCGCCTCTATCCGTAATTCTTGCCCAATCCAATCCTTGACCTCCAATGTAACCCAATAATCAGGTTCATCGCCGCCAAGCTCCACTTCCATATTACGTACCATTTTATCACCAATCCATATATCCATCTGTTCTATAACCGCTCCCATCTTTACCGGAATATTCAAATAACGGTGAGTTACCAACATTCTTTTCGCAAAAATTTCTTTTTCCAATTTGGTATCAGACTGGTAGAAACAGTCGGCATTGATAAATCCCCAGCCCTCTTTTGATTGGTCCACTAAAACAATCCGGGCATTTTTTCCCATATATTCAGCAACATCCCAAGACTCATATTCCATGACACGTCTATTATACCCCGTACTTCTTTTCACCTCCTTTCCATCAATCCAAAGGGCTACATACTCCCGCTGATAATCAACACCCCCACCTATCAGAAAATTAACATATCTGCGTTCTATCCTGAAAAGAGGTGACTTCAATACACCGGTACCGGCATCTCCATTGACAAAGCTAGAAGCCATCCGATTTCCTTCAAACCTATTATCCCCCCATATTGACAAACGTTCCATAGAAACTGGTGAATTGCCAAAAGCATTTCCTTCCAATATCCAGTTTCCAAAAGTATCTCCTTCAAAATTATCTATCAGTAAATCATCCGGACGTAGTGCCATGTGAATATTTTGTGCCTGCATACTACAAACAGTAGCCAGTAGTAAAAGTATCAGTATCCTCTCTTTCATAATATCATTGTTTTTTCATAAGTTGTATAGCATCTAATCCAAACAAATTCTTCTCCTCAACAGCTTTTGGGTTAGCTCCTGACAAAGATATTTTCAAAGTCAATGCTCCACGCACCGGACTATAGCATCCTAAAGAAATAGGGTCAGAAAGAGTAACTTTTGTATCATATCCATCCCACTTTATATGTGTATCTTGTCCATTTACGGAAAAAGAAACTATGCCATAATCAGGAGCTTTCGTGGCATACACCACCAGTTGATAAGGACAGTCTTCCAATTGATTGAACTCAAACTCTACAGAATCACCCGGTTTTCCACCAATACACAAGAGTTGGGTTCCTCCACTCCATTGCCCGTCAACGAAACCAAGCATACTCTGCTTGTCAAAATGAATGGATGGAGAAGAGGCTATTGGAGTTGTTTCCTCAAATTCTATGCTATTTTCTCTTCGATATTTAGATAAATCGCCGGGAACGGGTAGCAAGTCTTGGGCTGCTTCCTCAAGTCCTGAAGTATCAACAGCTTTCGCTCCCATATCTCCATACCAGTAAACGGTAGTTGCATAATCTACAGTTCCCCTTACCCAACTCAACAATTCAATGTCGAAACGCAATAATGAAGAAAACGGTATACCGTCCAAATTCCTTGTACGGAAGAATGTATTATAACCGTGAGAACTCGCCTGGTCGGCACGGGGTGCGCCACCAAAAGGCGTTTGGAATATTACGACCGGAGCCCACGAACTATTGTAGTAATCTTCTGTTCCGGTACCGAAATGCGATGGAAAAACATCATCATCTACCCATATCTTTTCATCCCCTTCTCCGTACCAGGCACGCGAATGGTTATACAGAGTCAGGACATCCCCTTTGTATATGCCTCGTCCGGTCAATGTGGCAAAGTTCCACTCCCGGCAATTTGCATCATCATCCGGACGCTCATAAACCGGAAGTCCGGTCTGCTGGCGCCAGGAAGCATGGAAATAGAGGGAACGCCCTCCCCATGGCAAAGGTGCCGTTCCCACTTCCATACTCACGTCTGCAGTGTGTGCGGAGATATTTTGTAACAATAGTCTGCCTTCTGTCTTGTAGGGCATCAGCCAGCGGCTCACCACCTTGCCTTGTCCGTCTGCAGACAAGAACCAGCTATCAACAGCCGGAGCACCCATACCCCCTCCCGAATAATCCGAAAGAGGAACCCAAACCGTAGACCGGCCGTCAAAATCAGCCTTAAATATAAGATTGCGCATCAGTTGGGCATAAGCCGTAGAATCTGCATTCGCGAGCTGGAAACTGATTTCATAAACCGCATTTTCCCCTTGCGGCAGGTCAATCCACAAAGAATCGCCCGGCTGGAGCACCTGCCGCTTCTTGTCCACCTGCAAACCGGAACGGGATGCAGGATGCAGCAAGGCATCATCTACCTCTGAAATCTTTTTACCGACGCGGGCTACGGATGCCGCAGAGAAGGTTTCCACAGAAGTTCCTTCGGGATACTTGCGATAATTGATGTGATAGTATTTGGGAGTAGGCGCAATGCCCGGTTCGTCTTCAAATGTAATTTTACAACTCCGGGCAAAAGGGATGGGCAGGAAAAGAGTATTGCCGCCTTTCCCGTCCGGAGTATAGCTGGTGTGGGGTTGAAGCAGTCCCCTACCCAACCTGGGTATTCCGAAACGCATCAAATCATAGGCAGGAACTATCCATCCGGGAGTACTTTCGCCATCAAAATAAAATCTCCAAGTCCCACGCTTGTCAACTGTAGTTATCCAGATACGGGTAATAGCTCCAGGGCCCTTTTCATCGAACATCACACGTTCCACTCTCCCATCAACCGTATCCGTACAGACAATGCCATAGCCATCATTGTTGGCAAACCATCCCGGCGAATCGGGAGACACGGAGGAGCGGTCATAACTGCTGACTTGCAGGCAACGATATGGCACCAGCGGATAACGTGCGGATTCTTCTACAGATATCATTTCATCCAGCAAAGAGTCCAAAGTCACTTGTGCCGTATCCTTCACACAAGAGGCCATCAAAGGCAAAAGCAGCAATGCAAACAATAAATTCCTCATCTCCATATTGATTTAAGCATCCAGGCATCCAACTCCATCTTCGTCCCCTTCTTCTGCGCAAAAAGTTCGATACCGGTTTGAGCCTCGCCCGGATAGGTTAATAATGTGAATACATCCTTCCCGTCATTGGCAAAGATTTCAATACTCGATTTGTCTACAAATATATGCAAACGTATCTTATTATCTACCGGTTCCACCCTGGCATATGCCATACGGCTGAATTTAGGAATCTGCACATCGGAGCAATGGGTGCGGTCAATCACCAGATTATGTGAATCCGTATCATAGCTGACCACCACTTTGCGCCCTTCACCCACACACAAATTCAAGCCAAAGGTGTTGGATACGTCAGTAGAAAACGAAGCATCGAGTTCGTAGACATTCTCATCGGGAACAAAGCCGGGTAACCTCTGTGTTCCCACCGATAAAGCACGTTTCACCGATGCAGGCTTATGGCGAAGTGTTTGCAACTGTTCCACCGGTTTCTGCACCAGCCTCACGCCTTCCTTGTATGTCTTCAGTTCCAGATTACGGGGAATGGACCAGAAGCCCTTCCCATACTTCGATGGAGCTACCGGTGCATAGTCCCAGGTTGCAACCCAGCCCATCGAAATTTTGGAATCCAACGTTCCGTCAAAATCCTGAAATGTGCGGGATGCATAAAAGTCCAGCCCTTTGTCCACATATAGAGGCTCTGCAGGATGGTTCTCCATCAGCTTAAAAGAAGTGCCGTCGAAGTCTCCTATAAAATATTGTTCTTGCGCCCAGTTTACAGATACGACCATCACCCACCTTTTCTTGTCAGAATCCCCGTCAACCGGCAACTGGAATAAATCCGGGCACTCCCAAGACTTTTCACTGTCACCGGCAGGGCCAAAATCACTGGTCCAAGTCCAGCTCTTCAAATCAGGAGAGGTATAAAACTTTATTTTCTTCTCCAGGGCCTTGGCTACAACCATCACCCATTTTTGGGTCGGCTCGTGCCAGAAGACGGTAGGGTCCCTGAATTCCGTACTCCAAAGGTCCAGAACCGGGTTACCTTCATAATAATGAAATGTCTTTCCGTCATGACTGAAAGAGATGCCCTGCGCCTGTTTCTTGGAGTCCTTCTCAAAAACGGTGTAAGCCGCCACATAAGCCCCCTTGCCGAAGCCGGCCGTGTTGTTCTTGTCTATGACCGCAGAACCGGTGAAGTAACTGATATTGTCATCCGCTCCGGTCATGGCATAAGGGGTTATCTGCTGGTAATGTACCAAATCTGTAGATTCGACTTTGCCCCACCAGTACATATGATATTTACCCTGATAGTACATGAATCCCGAGGGGTCACCAATCCATCCCTTCTCCGGACTGAAATGATACTGAGGACGATAAGGCTCTTTGTATAAACTGTCTGAATTCATTTGTGCACCAGCAGACAATGTTCCTGCCAATAAAAGTGCACCCAATATAGCTGGTATCTTCATTTTCTGTATTTTCATTAAAAGTTCATCTTTACCTTTGCATCTTTCAGTTTCCAAACTTCGGCAGCAACTTCCGTTGTTTTTCCATCAGAGAATAGCTCCAATAGCGTACTATTTTCTTTCAAAGGGAAGATTCTTGTAGTGAACGCATCTTCGTTATTAATAAATCCTTCCACTACAGAACCGTCAATAAACAAACGAATCTCCACCGGTTTAGCAGTATCCAACCGATAATGATCCTTACGAATCTTCAAAGGAATGTGTGCACGCAAGGAAGAATGCGTCTGGTCCACAATAAGTTCCTCCTTCTCCACATCATAATAAATCAGGCTATATTCGCTATTATCCGGATTCTTACACAATGTAAATCCAAACCGTTTTGCGTCACCGGGATAAAAAGTCGCCTTGACTTCAAGCTGATGTTCCCTTCTGCTCACAATGCACGGTTTCGCAGCAGTCAATGCCTTTCTGGAATAAACCGTCGGTTGTTCACGCAATTGTTTCATCACGGGATGGGGTGTTTGGCATAGTTTCCCATCTTTCAGCTGCCATCTTCTGGGCATACTGTAGAGATGTGCCCATCCTTGTTCATAAGTGGCCTCCCCTCCTATTTCATCGGGTATAATGGCAATGGCAGCAACATCCCCTTCCGGAGTCTCAACAACAGAGGGGGACAGCAAGCGATTGATGACCTCCAGATTTTGAGGGACTGGGTTGTCCGGTATAAACTTTTCATTCTTGAAATCTCCTATCCAATACTGGCAACGCGCAGGTATGCCTTTATGAGGAACCCTATTCACCAAAAGAACATACTTGCCGCCCATCTTCTTAAAGACCGGCATTTCCCAGAAAATACCGGAGTCATCCACTTCCGGATTGCCCTCAAACAGCAAATGTACAAAATCCCATCTCTTCAAGTCCGCCGATTTATAAAGCAGCAAAGCCCCGTGGGGTGTATCGGTCTGCTCAATGCCGAAACCGATAATCATATACCAGACATCACCCTCTTTCCAGACATACTGGTCACGCATGTCCGTACGGGTATATCCGGCAGGCTTCTCGGCAATAACCGGATTACCCGCATATTTCTCCCATTCTATCAACGCAGTATCTTTTGGAAAAGCAATACCCACTCCCATCTTGTCTCCACCGGCTGTGTATATCAGCTGGGGGATACCGTCATCATTGATAACAGCATGCCCGGACCATATTCCATTCTTGTCATAAGCAGCATCAGGAGTCAAAGCCGGCTTTTCCTCCGTCCAATGAAGCATATCGGGACTGCTGAAATGTCCCCAATTTATCTGTCCCAGGAAGATTGCAGAAGCATTCTTCTGATTGAATATATGATATTTACCTTTATAAAGAAGTAAACCATGCGTCTCATTCGTCCAGTTGGCAGCCGGCAACAGATGATAGCGGGGACGGTTGAAGTCCTTCGCAAAACGGGTTTCCGGAATAGCCAAAACCGAAGTCTTCTTCAATCCTAAGGCAATCTCGTCTCTCCATGCAGACGAATCATCGGAAAAGGGAGTGAGGCTTATCCCGTCAATCAACCCGTTTATAGCCGTAACATCGTACATCCAAACCTTCTTTTCCCTGAAATCCTTACCTACCCGAAACATCATTTCACCATCCTGCAAGTTCCGGGGCCATACCTCTGCACTCATCCTCTGTCCATTCAGGCAAACCGATTCATTACTCAAATCAAGGACCACATGCAGCCACTTGAAACGGTCGACTTTTGTCTTTAATGAACAGTAAGAGTATGAGCCATTCTGCCCCATTCCCAACAGCAGCTCACCATAACGGTCTACACATACCGCTACAGATGTTCCTGCCATGTCTCTGATTCCCATAAAGGCAGCAGTATCCGTCGGATAAGATTCCAGAGCAAACCATCCGGACAACGACGAAACATCTCCTTCCGTGGTTGTATCCATCCAAGTGGAATACCCGTCTGTACGAAGGGCTTTACCTTCGACTCCGGTAACAAATTCCGGTATTTCCTTTATAGTGTACAAATTCAACAATGACTTGCCGTCACTGGAAAGTAAGGGGTCCTGCCCGTCAAACGACCATGTTTTTTGAGCAAAAGCTGCATTCAAAGAAAGCAATAGACAGCCTAATATAGAATAGGCAAAGTTTTTCATAATAAAAGATTGTTTAAAGGAAAAGAGGGAAACAAACGTTTCCCCTCCCTTACGTTTTTATTTCAAAATATAATTAGTTGAACGGAGCATAACCGGGATTCTGTACATACTTGCCTCCAGAAAATCCGTATTGATTGTTCGGAACCGGATAATACTCATCCTTTCCACCCGTAAAGTGCGCATTGGCATAATAAATGCGATTGTCTGACTCCGCGGTAATGTACTTGTTCATGGTTGTTTCCACTATGCCCCAACGGACCAGGTCGAAGAAACGTTCACCTTCCAAAGCCTTCTCCAGACGTGTTTCCCAACGGAGGGCCTGACGGGCATAATCCTGATTCCAGACATCAGCAGGATAAGGATTGACAAGGTAGTTGGCCGCATATTTGGAATGGTCGTTGAAATCCTTTACATAGGCGCTGTTCCGGGCACGATTGCGTATCTGATTAATCAAATCACGGGCAGTTTCGAGTCCATCGCCTTCATTGAGTTCAATAAGAGCCTCAGCTTTCCAAAGAAGAATATCTGCGTAACGTATAATCTGCCAGTTCAACTGTGAAGCCCCCCAAGGCCAGCCATTAAACATATCACTACTTTCCGGAGAAACCCAGAAGCGCTTCGCGCAATTATAGCCATAAGTTTCCTTATCACGCACCCATCCCTCACATGGCTTGTCTGGGTAAGTTTTCCAAGTTATAGTAGGACGGCCCACAACAAAATCGAGACGCGGGTCTACATTGGGAGTCGTGTTTTGTAAAGTATAAACCCCATTGTTCAATACCGCCCAACTATAATCAGACTTTGACTGATAATTAAAATCGGGCAGACCGTTTGCATCTGTCTGATAAGCATTAATCAGGTCTTGGCTGGGCAGGAAGAAACCGTCACCTCCGTAAGGGCTGCCTCCACCCGGAGAATTCAACAGATTGCTCCAGTTGATGCGGCCGGCACTTTCGGTACCGTCATTCATGGAATATTGAATGGCAAAAACAGACTCTTTACCGTTTTCATTAGCTACTAAATCCAATCCCTGGAAATCGTCAAGCAAACCGTAACGATTGCTGGCAGTCACCTGGTCGCAAAGCGAAACGACTTCCCTCAGCAGCTCTTTATTGATGGAAGTTACGGCATGCGTAGTCTCATCTTGCTGATACGCCTGGTACAGCTTGATTTTAGCCGCATAGGCCAGTGCTATGTATTTATGAATACGCCCTACCTCCGGCTGTGATGCAGGAAGCTGTTCGGCGGCATCAAGCATCTCCTCGGCCAGCATACTCAGAATCTCGTCACGGGTAAACTCATTGTTCGGAATATCCGGATATTGGGAAATCTCAACGTTCTCATCAAAATAAGGTATCTTGTTGAAAAGGCGGCTCAATTCAAAGTAATAATGGGCACGAAGCACTTTCATCTCCGCAATACGGGATACACGTCCGTTCACCTGCTCATCTGTTGCAGCATTCAGAACGCGCAATGCAGAGTTACAACGCTGTACACTGCAATATAGATGGTACCACTTGCTGTCCAGAAATCCATTGGTTGCATCCATATCAAATGTCTCCATACGGTGCACTTCATTAAGGTCACCAACACCACCACCGCCTTTATAGGCATTATCCGAACGTACCTCACCATAGGTCCAATTGGAAGTAGGATGACACCATACACTCCAGCTCTGTCCTTCGGGACCACCCAAAGCTGCATACGCGGCATTCACCAAAAGGTCGGCACCTTCTGTAGAAGTCATAATATCTTCATTCAAGCTACCCTGGGGCTTCAAATCCAGGAAACGGTCTTCATTACAACTTGCAGTCATCAGCGCTACTGCGCCAAGTATATATAAATGTTTCAATTTCATAATAGTATAGTTTTAAAGTTTAGAAACCAAATGATAATCCCAAAGAGAACGTACGGGGCAGCGGATAAGGATAGCCCAGCCCTTCAGGGTCGGCACCCGTATAACCGGTAATCGTAAACAAATTCTGAGCCTGGAAATAAATGCGTGCATGACGCATCTTCATCTTGTCGAGAACTGCTTTAGGAAGCGTGTAACCCAATGTCAGGCTTTTCAGCTTGATATACGAACCATTTTCAATATAGAACTCAGAAACTTCGTGCTCATTGTTGCTGTTAAGGGTGGTCAAAGCAGGTACACTGCTATTGTAAACACCCGTCTTTTCAAAGTTCTCGTAAGCATGCATGGCATCGAGCAGGCGGGTAGAGTGATTACCGGTCCAGCACTGGAACAAATCCGTATAATATTTGGAGTTGTTATAGGCATCACGAATCATACCGTTGAAGAACATGCTGAGGTCAAAGCCTTTCCAAGATGCCCCAAGATTCAGACCTGCAATCACTTTCGGATTGTCAGAACCCAACCATACACGGTCGTTCGTATCAATCGTACCGTTACCGTCAGCATCCACGTATTTGATACGTCCTACTCCGGGAGCGCCAAACTGTACATTATATTTGGATTTATACTCATCCACCTCCTGCTGGGTACGGAACACTCCATCTGTCTTGAAGCCCATCCATGAACCGAACGGTTGGCCAACCAAAGTCTTGTCAACACCATTACCGCCACCGTAAGTATAGTAAATTTCTTCCGTCAGCTCCGTCACTTCATTTTTGTAATATGAAAGGTTGAATGCTACATTATACTGAAAATCCTTTACCTTATCATTCCAAGTCAATGCCATCTCGAAACCTTTATTGTTCATCGTACCACCATTATACCAGCAGTAACCACCCTCGCCAATGACAGCAATATACGGTTTCTCCACAAGCATATCACTTGTCTTCTTATCAAAATAATCGAGAGAAGCACTCAGACGTCCGTTCAGGAAAGCGGCGTCCACACCGATATTGAGCTGTCTTGTACTCTCCCACTTCAAATCGGGATTGGTAGACCTCACTTTGTAACCACCGGGAGCCAAAGTCGTTCCATCACCGTTCATGTTGTAGCTTGCATCCTTCAGACTAATCAAGTATTT
>ERZ1504949.1-NODE-1-length-223073-cov-8.621201_pt1 | contig 223073 bp, 183 predicted proteins | sample MGYA00574594_ERZ1504949 | MGnify/ENA primary metagenome ERZ1504949 (study PRJEB39906, sample SAMEA3182108) | gut metagenome | biome: human; feature: gut; material: Stool; isolation source: human stools | place: Canada | collected 2013-04-25 ... | reverse complement strand
GCCCAGAATGGCGCAGTTCACGGCGATCAGCGGCAGGAAGATACCCAACTGATTATAAAGCGTCGGCGAGAATTTCTCGACGGCCATCTCCACGAGCTGCACGAAAGCGGCGATCGTGGCGATAAAGACGATGAAAGTCAAAAAGCTCAAATCGACTCCCGGGACCAATACATCGGCTTTGAGGACGTATTCGTACAAAAGGTAGTTCAGAGGCACGGTCATCACCATCACGAACGTAACGGCCAGACCCAGGCCGAGGGCCGTCTTGACGCTCTTCGATACGGCGATGTAGGAACACATGCCGAAGAAGAAGGCGAAGACCATGTTGTCGATAAAGATCGACCGGATAAAGATATTCAATGATTCCATACGTTACCCTCCTATTTTTCCTGTAAATCCTTGTTGTGAGAACGATGTACCCAGATGATGCACCCTACGATGATCAGCGCCATCGGCGGAAAGAGCATCAGACCGTTGTTGGAATAACCGCCGCCGTTGGCGATGTACCAGCTTTCGGGAACGATCTGGTAGCCGAGCAGCGTTCCCGAACCGAACAGTTCGCGGAAGAAGGCCACGATCACCAAAATCATACCGTAGCCCAGACCGTTGCCGATACCGTCGAGGAATGCGGGCCAGGGCTTGTTGCCCAGAGCGAATGCCTCCACACGACCCATCACGATACAGTTGGTGATAATCAGACCGACATAGACGGAAAGCTGTTTGGACACTTCATAGACGTATGCCTTCAGTATCTGGTCCACGAGAATCACCAGCGCGGCGATCACAACCAGCTGAACGATAATACGGATACGCGAAGGCACGCCCTTGCGCAGGCAAGACATCACCATACTCGAAAAACCGGTCACGACGGCCACCGAGAGGGCCATTACGATCGCCGGCTTCATCTGCACGGTTACCGCCAGGGCCGAGCAGATACCCAGGATCTGCACGATGACGGGGTTGTTCGCAGAGAACGGACTGGTCAGGTATTTCAAATTCTTAGCCGAGAAGATCGACTCCTTTTCATTACTCATGGCTCTCGTTTACGTTTTGCTGGTTAGACACTTCCGAACTTGCAGCCTCGTTCGCGGCAGCGGGTGCCGACTGTGCTGCGGCCTGATGCTGACTTTCGAAGTAAGGCAGGTAAGCCGACAGGCAATCGCGGAGCATGGCCGTCACGCCGTCCGAGGTTTTCGTACCGCCCGAAATACCATCTACCTCGTGCTCGGGATCTTTCGCACCGCCCTTGCGCAGGCTGACCGATACGAACTCGCCGCTCTTGAACAGCTTCTTGCCGGCGAAATGCGCCTGGAACTTAGGCGTGGCGATCTCGGCACCGAGGCCCGGGGTTTCGCCCTTGTGGGCCATGACGATACCCGACACGGTATCCATATCCTTTTCGAGCGCCACATACCCCCAGATATCGCCCCAAAGACCCATACCGATCAGCGGAATGACGACGCGACCGTCTTCGGTCTGAAACAGAATAAGACGCTTGGCATCGTAATTATCGCGGATATTCTGGTTGGTGGCGAGCATCGCGAAGACCTCCTTGGAGGGAGTTTCGGTTTTCACGCCGTCGGCATCGAGGACGAAGGATTTGACCTGGTTGTCGAAATCGGCCAGCGCCCGGTCGAACTCCTGCGGATTTTCGTCGGGGCTGTACCCGAGCGACTGGAGAATATTGCTCTTCTTCTCCTGCAACTCGTTCTCCGCCTGACGCTTTTGCAACGAGAGCGAAGCCACGGCCAGCAGAGTCGCCACGATGACGACCATGACCGTAGAATAGACGATGATATAAGTGTTGCTGTTGGGATTGTGCATCCAGCCCTTTTTCTGGCCGGACCGATCCTCCGTAAATGCCGACGAGGAAGCCTGGCAGACGGGGCAGGTATCGGGTGCGGAGTTACCTTCGTGGACATGTCCGCAAATGCTGCATACGAATTTTTTCTTTGCCATATCTCCCCTATTTTACCAATTTAACACGTTTCTTCCGGCGCGAGATGCTGGACTCGACCACGCAGTAGTCCACCAGCGGAGCCAATGCGTTCATGAAGAGGATCGCAAGCATCATACCTTCGGGATAGGCCGGATTGACCACACGGATCAACACGGCGAGCGCACCGGTGAGGAACCCGACGATATACTGGCCCGTACGGGTCTGGGCCGACGTGACGGGATCGGTGGCCATGAACACGGCGCCGAAAGCGAAACCGCCTACGATCAGATGCTCCCAAGCGGGGTAGGTCGTCACGCCGAGTGCCTGGAAAAAGTATCCCATTGCCAGGCCGCCGATAAAGACGAACGACATCGTGCGCCACGAAGCGACGCCCGTAAAGAGCAAAATCGCTGCGCCGATCAGAATCGCCAGCGTCGAAGTTTCGCCCACGCAGCCGGGAATGAATCCCAGGAAAGCGTCCGCCGTCGAATAACTCATCGCACCGCTCGTAGCGAGTTGTTCGAGGGCCGTAGCACCCGAGACAGCGTCGTCGGCGAACCAAACCTTCTCACCCGAAATAAAGGGCGTGTAGGCGAAAAACACGAATGCACGCGCCACCAGCGCGGGATTGAAGACATTCATACCCGTACCGCCGAAGACCTCCTTGCCGAAGATGACGGCGAAAGCCGTACCCAGCGCGATCATCCAAAGCGGCGTACCGACCGGCATAATCATCGGGATCAGCAGACCCGACACGAGGAAACCTTCATTGACTTCGTGTCCGCGCTTCTGGGCGAAAAAGAACTCGATGCCCAGACCGACCACGTAGGAAACCACGATCATCGGCAGCACCTTGAGGAAACCGAACCAGAAGGCTGCCCAGCCGGTCATGCCCACCTGATAGCCCGTATTGTACATACCGAACAACAAGGCCGGCATCAGCGCCACGACCACCACGATCATCGTACGCTTCATATCGTTGCAATCGCGGATATGGGCTCCTCTGCTCGTGGTCGTATTCGGCACGAAAAGGAACGTTTCGAACGCATCGAAGGTCGATGCGAGGAACGAAAGCTTGCCGCCTTCGGAGAAGGTCGGCTTGATTTTATCTACGAATTTTCTTAAACCTCCCATCGTTATGCCTCCTTGATCATTAAGTTAATACCGTCCCGGATGATCTGCTGCATCTCGATCTTCGAGGGATCGACGAATTCGCAGAGCGCGAAATCCTCCTCGACGACCTCGTAGATGCCGAGGTTCTCCATCTTGTCGATGTCGCCCGCAAGAATCGCCTTGAGCAGGTAGGTGGGATAGATGTCCATCGGCAGGTATTTGTCGTACAGTCCCGTTACCACGAACGGGCGCTCGCCGCCGTTGAGATTGGTATCCAGGTCGTAAACCTTCTTCGGGCAAAGCCATGAGAAATAGGCCCTGGAAACCGAAAACTTGTTCAGACGAGGCATCGCCCAACCCAGCAATTCATAATGGTTGCCTTCGGGAATTACCGTCACCATGTTTGCATAAAAACCGATGAAACCGTCGGCCGGGGTCTTGCGTCCCGTAAGCACGTTGCCCGAAATGATGCGGGGATTGTGGGCCGTGGGCTTCAGGTTGTCCTTGAGCACCGAAGCCACCGGAGCACCGTCGATAAGCCGGTAGTACTGGGGATTTTTCACCTCGGAGCCTGCGACCGCGATGACTTTGGTTCTATCGACGCGCCCTTCGTTCAGCAGGCGGCCGATGATGGCCAGATCCTGAATATTCACCGTCCACACCCGCTCGTCCTTGTTGATCGGATCGACGTGATGAATCTGAACGCCTACATTACCTACCGGATGCTTGCCTGCAAACGTGTGGATTTCGGCCCCTTTCAAAGATGCCATTTCGCCCTCCGCACCGGCACGCACGCCCAGATGGACCTTACCCGAAGCGAGCTTGCGCATCGCTTCGATACCCGTTTCGAGGTTCCGCTTCTCACCGGCCAGCACGAAATTGTAATCCGGAGCCAGCGGTGCGGAATCGAACGTCGAAACGAAAACGGCCTTCGGTGTGTCGCTCGGATCGGCGATGATACCGTAAGGCCGCTGGATAATCATGGGCCAAAGCCCGGACTTGAGCAAAAGATCGATAATCTCTTCGCGGGAAGCGGTTTGCACATTCAGCTTGGCAAACTCTTCGTACGTCTGGGTCGCATCGGCCTGGACCGTCACGTTGAGAATGCAACGCTTCTCACCGCGATTGATCGCCGAAACCGTACCGCTGACGGGCGAGGTGAAAACCACCCTTTCGTTGTACTTGTTGAAGAACAACGGGGTACCCGCCTTGACCCGGTCGCCGGCTTTCACCAGCAACTTGGGCGTCACACCCTCGAAATCGAGAGGCGACACGGCGTACTCGGGAGCGAGCGGCAATTTGACCAGCTTCTCCACGGCCTTACCCTGAAGATTGATGTCGAGACCTTTGCGTAATGTAATGATTTTCGACATGGTTAATAAATGGTTGTTTTACAGATAATTATTTTGCATTGAGTTTTCCAGGCAATGTTTGTTAGCGCAATAACACACTAAATCGCGTGCGAAGATACGATTTTTTCCGATACGAACAGCAAAGAGCGGCCTGATTTTTTTAATCGACTGAAAAATCATAACTTTGTCTTTTCAGAGCGATCCGCATTATGAAATGCAGCATAGTCGATATCCACACGCACCGTCCCACCGGCAAGGCCCTGGAGCCCTCTTTCGCAGGGATTCATCCCTGGCAGGCGGAAACACGGCGAATCGAAGAGATCGTCCCCCGGTTCGGCGAAGTCGATCTGATAGGCGAGATCGGCCTGGACTATGCCGGCACGGTCGGCCGGGAGGCCCAACTCCGGATTTTCCGCGAACAGCTCGACTGGGCCGAACGGCTCGGCAAACCGGTCGTGCTGCACTGTGTGAAGGCCTTCGAAGCAGTCATGCGCGAACTGGCTCCCCATACGCTGCGGGCAGTGATCTTCCACGGCTTCATCGGATCGTCCCAGCAGGCGGCCGAAGCCGTAAAGAAGGGTTACTATCTCTCCTTCGGGGAGCGGACGTTCCGCTCGCCCCGCACGGTCGAAGCCCTGCGGCGCACGCCGGTCGAAAACCTCTTCGCCGAAACGGACGAAAGCGACGTGCCGATCGAGGAGATTTACCGCCGGATCGCCCGAACGAAAGACCTCGACCCGGAAATGTTGAAATGCGCGATATACCGCAATTACAGAGAGATATTCGAACGATGACTGACAACTGGCTCGAAAGAACGGAGCTCCTGCTGGGAGCGGAAAAACTCGAAAAACTGCGTGCGGCCCACGTGCTGGTCGTAGGACTGGGCGGCGTGGGCGCCTATGCCGCCGAGATGATCGCCCGGGCAGGCGTGGGACGTATGACCGTCGCCGATGCCGACACGGTCAATCCGACCAATATCAACCGCCAGCTGGTGGCCCTCCACTCGACCGTCGGACGGCCCAAAGCCGAGGTGCTGGCCGAGCGGCTGCGGGACATCAACCCGACACTCGAACTCCACGTAGTCGATAAATACATCAAGGACGAAGAAACCGACCTGTTGCTCGACTCGGCACGGTTCGACTACGCGGTCGATGCGATCGACACCCTCTCGCCCAAGCTGGCGCTGATCCTGGGGGCGCTGAAACGCGGCATTCCCCTGGTCAGCTCGATGGGCGCCGGAGCCAAAACCGACCCCACGCGGCTCGAAATCGAGGACATCTCCCGCACCCACCACTGCCCGCTGGCCCACATGCTGCGCAAACGGCTTCACAAAGCCGGAGTACGCAGCGGCTTCAAAGCCGTATTCTCCGCCGAACCGGTACGCGAAGGCGCGACGATCCTCTGCGAAGAACAGAACAAGAAATCCAACACGGGCACGATCTCCTACCTGCCCGCCCTCTTCGGCATAGGCTGCGCCTCGGTAGTCGTCCGGGGAGTGATCGGAGAGCTGTAAGCGGACCGCAACAGCCGTCCCGCGTACAAGAAAACCGCTCAAACGGCTGTCGGAACGGATTTATGACCATCCAGAAGCGGTTAGATCCGTTTTTCGAAATATTATTATCTTTGACATAGCCTCGGTTAAATAGGCTGCGCCTCGGAAAACGGGAACAATTCCCGTTTTCTCTCGGCTTTTAGTATCTTTGTTTTTAAGATATGAATCGGACAAACTCAACCAAGTTTGGCTTAGTGTCCATCTTTTCGTATCTTTGACTTCGTCTTAGATACTCCGCCTCGGCAAAATGCAAATAAAAATTGCTTTTGCGCTCGGCTTATTCGTATCTTTGCAAAACAGCGGCGAACGATGCGAACAAGCATAGCCGAGGCAGCTCCGTAATCCGCCGGTCACGACAGATGGACGATACAGTCCGCAAACGAGATCGCCCGTGTCCGGTCCGGAGACAAGCCCGCCGGCTGCGACGCGGAACCTACGACTGTTCCGTCGAGGCCCCGGCAATCCCGATCCGTACCGGAAACTGCGGAAACACCTCCGTTTCCCGTACCCGGTACCACCACGGATCCGCAGACAATGGTACAAAAAATGATGGTCTTATTCGGCGAGGCCCCTGCTTCGGCGGATGCACATACCGAAACAAGACCCGAAATAAAACCGCAACTATGAATATCGTATTTTTAGATGAGTACAGCCTGGGAGGAATCGACCTCTCCCGCATCAAGCAACTGGGAAATTATACCGGCTACGAAAAAACGACGCCCGGTGAAATAGCCGAGCGTTGTATCGACGCAGACATCGTCATCACCAACAAGGTCCCCCTGCGGGCCGAAGCTATCAAGGTGCTGCCGCAGCTCAAACTGATCTGCATCGCCGCTACCGGTATGAACAACGTCGATCTGGAAGCCGCCGCCGAACGCGGGATTGAGGTCCGCAACGCTGTCGGCTACTCCACCCATGCGGTGACGGAAACGACGATCGGTGCCGCCATCGCCCTGCTGCGGCAGAGCATCTACTACGACCGCTACGTCAAGAGCGGCGAATACGCCGCATCCGACGCTCCGTTCCATTTCGGACGGCCGCTCCACCAGCTCTACGGCAAACGCTGGGGTATCATCGGCCTGGGAGCCATCGGGCACAAGGTCGCCGAAGTCGCCGCAGCCCTCGGCTGCCAGATCGCCTATACTTCGACTTCGGGTGTCGAACGGCAGGAACCCTACCCCGCCATGCCGCTCGACGAACTGCTCCGCTGGTCGGACATCGTGTCGATCCACGCTCCCTTGAACGACCGCACGCGCGGCCTCGTCGGAGCCCGGGAATTGGCCCTGATGAAACCTTCGGCCCTATTGATCAACGTAGCCCGAGGTGGCATCGTCGATGAGCAGGCCCTCGCCGATGCGCTCGACAACAAGCGGCTGGCCGGTGCCGGAATCGATGTCTTCTCGCGCGAGCCGATGTCGCCGGACAACCCCCTGCTGCGTGTAACAGACCCCGACCGGTTGCTGCTCTCGCCCCACACGGCCTGGGCCCCGGTCGAAGCACTCGAAACATTGGTCGGCTGCATCGAACGGAATATCGAAACCTTTTTAGCCGAACAGCGATAGTAAGACGCCGCCGAAGCGACCGAATGAGAAAACCCCGGACTGAACTTAAGTTCAGTCCGGGGTTTTCTTCGATTTTTCTGTTATGAATCAAACAATTCCGATGCGCACCGGTCCGCGAGCCCTGGCAGCCTCGTAATCCGCATCGGTAAATGTATAAGTCCATTCCACGACGTATTTATCCCCCTCTTCATAAGCCTTGTAAACATAACGATCGGGATCCTGCAAACTTTTCGGAACCGCAACTTCTCCGAGTCCCGACGGATAATAATTTTCCATATAACAGTAAATTATAACTCCTTCTGTAAAAGAATCGTAGATAACATGAGTTTCTCTTCCGTCGAGAAAAGTCTGCAAATCCACGGGCGAAGGTCCTTCCAATTCTTTTACAGCCCGCTCTCCATACTTTATTCCCTGGGATCTCGTGATGCACCCCTCTACATAGAAATATTCGATCCTATGATTGCACCTATTCTCCCACACGAACCGGCTGACATAGGACGAATAGGTTTTATCGTCGCTGTCATTGCAACTTACAAGAGAGCACAGCACGACGCAAATCATCCACAAATAAAGAATCTTTCTCATAATTTAAATTCAGGCTGATTTGACTTCATTATAAAAGTAATAGATAATATTCGAAAATACAACTTCGTTTCTTGAATCTTTTAAGAAAATTCCCGGAAATCGAATCCGACTTCCGGGAAGAATCAAATGCCTGATATTCCTAAAAATTAAATTTCCCCAAGCGTAATATGCACCGCACCCCGGGCTTTCGCCGCCTCGTAATCGGCATTGGTGAAAGTATAAACCCAAACCAAAGCCAGACTACCGTTTTTCTCCTTATTTACCAAAGTATAGCGCTGCACGTCCTGCAAACCCTTTGGCACAGCGGAATTACCCGACCCCGACGGGTCGTAGTTTTCCATATATGCATACGTTTCGCCATCGACGACAAACTGCTCATACCACAGCCCCATCTTTCGGTCCTCAATATAGTCCGACAAACCTTCCGGTGAGCCGGACACCCGCACGGAAACATACTTTCCACGATTAATCCCGTCATGCCACCGATACCCTCCTTCTACATAAAAGAAATCGATTCGATAATCGCTCTCATTTTTCCATTCGATCCAATATTCATCGACCGGTTCGACCTGCTTCTCGTCGTCGCCACAACCGCTCGAAAAGATCAATGCCGAAAGCGCCGCAACGCAACAGATAAATTTTTTCATAAACCTTAAATTAAAATTCGAAGAAGATACCCACAACAAACAGTTACGAAGAATACAAAATATTCGGGAATAAATCCTCCCGAATCCTCTAAAAAAGATTTGCGTTGAAAAACAGATGTTTTTCAACGCAAATCAAAATCGATATAAAATCCACTCTATACCTATAAGAGTTCCCCTACTTAAATTCCACCAGCGAATGTCCTGTCATGGCTTCGGGCTTTTCGAGCCCCATCAGGTCGAGGACCGTAGGCGCTACGTCGGCCAGGATACCGTCGCGGACCGTTTTCACGCGGTCGGAAACCACGACGATCGGCACCGGATTGAGCGAATGGGCCGTATTGGGCGTGCCGTCGGCATTGACCGCATTGTCGGCGTTGCCGTGATCGGCGATCTGCACGACCTCGTACCCGTTGCGAAGGGCCGCCTCGACGACTTTGGCCACGCACGCATCGACAGCCTTCACCGCTTTCTCGATCGCCTCATAAACTCCCGTATGCCCCACCATATCGCCGTTGGCGAAATTCAGGCAGATGAAATCGTATTTCTGCCTGTCGAGTGCCCCGACCAGCTTGTCGGCCACCTCGTAAGCGCTCATCTCGGGCTGAAGGTCGTAAGTCGCCACCTTCGGAGAAGCGACCAGAATGCGGTCCTCGCCCTCGAACTCCTCCTCGCGGCCTCCGTTCAGGAAGAAGGTCACATGAGCGTATTTCTCCGTTTCGGCGATACGGAGCTGCGAAAGCCCCTGCCGGGCGACATACTCGCCAATCGTGTCGGCCACGTTCTCCTTGTCGAACAGGATATGCAGCCCCTCGAACTTGGCGTCATAGGGGGTCATGCAGCAATAGTAGAGCGGCAGCGTGTGCATGCCCTGCTGCGGCATATCCTCCTGTGTGAGTACGATGGTCAGCTCCTTGGCCCGGTCGTTCCGGTAGTTGAAGAAGATCACCACGTCGTTCGGCCGGATCATACCGATCGGATTGCCGTCCTCGTCGATCCGCACGACGGGCTTCACGAACTCGTCGGTCACCCCTTCGTCGTACGACTTCTGCATCGCCAGCGCCATATCGGACGAATGTTCGCCCTTGCCCTCGACCAACAGGTCGTAGGCCACCTTCACACGCTCCCAACGCTTGTCGCGGTCCATCGCGTAATAACGGCCTACGATCGAGGCCACGACGCCCGTCGATCGTTCCCGCATGTGCTTTTCCAGCCGTTCGATGAATCCCTTGCCGCTGTACGGATCGGTATCGCGGCCGTCCATAAAGCAATGCACGTAGGTACGTTCGATACCGTATTTATCGGCGATGTCCGTCAATTTGAGCAGGTGATCCAGCGACGAGTGCACCCCGCCGTCCGAAACCAATCCCATCAGGTGCACGCTCACCCCGTTCGATTTGGCGTATTCGAACGCCTTCACGATTTCGGGATTCTTCAGAATCGAATCGTCGCGGCAGGCCCGGTTGATCTTCACCAAATCCTGATAGACCACCCGCCCCGCACCGATATTGAGGTGCCCCACCTCCGAATTGCCCATCTGCCCATCGGGCAGGCCGACGTTTTCGCCGTCCGTACGCAACTGCGCATGAGGGTATTTACGGGTCATTTCCGAAATATAGGCAGGATGCACCTGTGCGATGACATCCCCCTTCTGTCCGTCGCCGATGCCCCAACCGTCGAGGATCATCAGCAATACTTTGCGATTACTCATCCGAAACATTACTTTACTTGTTCCACAATCAGTTCTACGGCCTTGTCGATAGCCGCCTGGATGCCATCGGGGTTCTTACCGCCCGCCGTCGCCAGGAAAGGCTGTCCGCCGCCGCCGCCGTTGATGGCTTTGGCCGCCTCGCGCACCACGACACCGGCATTGACTCCCTGCGCCACGATATCGTCGCCCAAAGCGACGGTGAGCGTCGGCTTGCCGTCATTGATCGATCCGATCACCAGTACGATATTCTTCGAACGCGAACGCACGGCGAAAGCGAGGTCCTTGATGAAATCCGGCCGGCGATCGGTCTGCGTAGCCATCAGCCGCATCCCGCCACGCTCGGGCGTAGAATCGACGATCTTCGCGGCCCACTCGGCCACCTGTTCGCGGCGGATGGCCTCCATCTCGTGCTTCAAAGCCTCGTTGCTCTCCATGATCTTCTTGATCGACTGAAGAATCTGCGGGTTATTGAGATAATCGGCCACGTTGCGCATCGTATCTTCGGCCGCATAGATCACCTCCTCGGCCTTCGCCCCCGTCGTGGCCTCGATACGTCGTACGCCGGCGGAAATGGCGCTTTCGTTCAGGATCTTGAAGAACCCGATATTACCCGTAGCGCTCACGTGAGTACCGCCGCACAACTCGACCGAGGTGCCGAAGCGCACCATACGCACCCGGTCGCCGTATTTCTCGCCGAAGAGCATCATCGCCCCGGCCGCTGCAGCCTCTTCCTTGGTGGCATCGCGCTTCTCCTCGAGGGGATAGTTCGCGCGAATGGCACGATTGACCAGTTGCTCGACCCGGCGCAGCTCCTCGTGCGTCACCTTCTGGAAGTGCGAGAAGTCGAAGCGCAGGTATTCGGGCGTCACGAGCGAGCCTTTCTGCTCGACGTGCGTACCGAGCACCTTGCGCAGCGCTTCGTGCATCAGGTGCGTCGCCGTATGGTTGTTGGCAGCCGCCTGACGTTTCTCCGGATCCACGACGGCCATGAAGGTCGCTTCGGGATTTTCGGGCAGTTGGGTAACGATATGGATAATCAGGCCGTTCTCCTTCTCGGTAGCCACGACCGGGATCCGTTCGTTGGCGGTTTCGATATAGCCGATATCGCCGATCTGACCGCCGGAATTGCCGTAGAACGGAGTACGGTCGAACACCAACTGGTAGGAAACGCGTCCTTTGGAGGACACACGGCGGTAGCGGGCGATCTTCACCTCGGCGCTCAGCGTGTCGTAACCGATGAACTCGCTCTGCTTGATATGGATCAGCTCCTTCCAGTCGTCGGTATCGACCGCAGCAGCGTTGCGCGAACGCTCCTTCTGCGCCTGCAGCTCCTTCTCGAAGGCCTCCAGATCCACCTCGATCCCCTGCTCGCGGGCGATCAGCTCCGTCAGGTCGATCGGGAATCCGTAGGTATCGTACAACAGGAAAGCGTCCTTGCCGGAGATGCGTTCGCCGCCGCTCTTGCGAACCTCGGCCATCACGCCGTCCAACAGGTTGATGCCCGTAGCGAGCGTACGCAGGAAGGAGCTTTCCTCCTCCTCGATCACCTTCTCGATCAGCGTCTGCTGGGCCTTAAGCTCGGGGAACTGCCCGCCCATCTGATCGACCAGACCGGCCACCAGACGGCAGATGAAGGGCTCGTTGAAGCCCAGGTAGGTATAGCCGTACCGGACGGCGCGACGCAGAATGCGGCGGATCACGTAGCCCGCCTTCACGTTCGACGGCAGCTGTCCGTCGGCGATCGAGAACGAAATGGCACGCAGGTGGTCGGCGACCACGCGCATAGCCACGTCGCACTTCTCATCCGCGCCGTACGTTTTGCCAGACATGGCGGCGATGCGCTGGATCGTAGGTTGGAACACGTCGGTATCGTAATTCGACTTTTTCCCTTGCAGAATCATGCAGAGGCGTTCGAAACCCATGCCCGTATCGATACAGTTGGCCGCCAGGGGTTCGAGCGAACCGTTCGCCTTGCGGTTGAACTGCATGAAGACCAGGTTCCAGATCTCGATCACCAGCGGGCTGCCCTGATTGACCATCTCGCGGCCCGGCACGGCGGCGATCTCCGACTCGTCGCGCAGGTCGTAGTGGATCTCGCTGCAAGGTCCGCAAGGGCCTATGTCGCCCATCTCCCAGAAATTGTCGTGCTTGTTGCCGCGGATGATGTGGTCCGCAGGCAGGTATTGCAGCCAGATGTCGTAAGCCTCCTGGTCGAACGGCACCCCGTCTTCGGGACTTCCCTCGAACACGGTAGCGTACATACGGCTCTTGTCCAGTCCGTACACCCCGGTCAGCAGTTCCCAGGCCCAGCCGATCGCCTCCTTCTTGAAATAGTCGCCGAACGACCAGTTGCCCAGCATCTCGAACATCGTGTGATGGTAGGTGTCATGGCCGACCTCCTCCAGGTCGTTGTGCTTGCCCGACACGCGCAGGCACTTCTGCGTATCGGCGGCCCGGGGATAGGGACGGGGAATATTCCCGAGGAAAATGTCCTTGAACTGGTTCATACCCGCGTTGGTGAACATCAACGTCGGGTCGTTTTTCACCACCATCGGTGCCGACGGTACGATCACATGATCCTTCCCTGCGAAGAAATCGAGGAAAGCCTGACGAATTTTGTTGGATTCCATATACTGTGTTTTCAATTCTTTGCGTTGTTCATAAGACACACTCCGCAGATTCCGGCTGCCTGCGCTCAGGCTGTCATCCGCTCGAATCCGCGAAACTTAAAGAAGTTACAAGATTGCAAAATTACATATTTTACCTTAATTTTGCATCACTTCCAAGGAGTTTTTCAGATCATGGCACGAAAAAAGCAGACGTTCGATCCCCACGCCCTGACCCGTGAGGTGGTTTCGGCCACTCATGAGGTGGTCACGGTCCCGTTCCGCCTGCGCACCTACCGTGTCATTCGCAAAATCCTCATCATCTTCATCGCAGTATCGATCGTCAATGTCGTCTTCGCAAATGTCTTCTACACGCCGAAAATGTACCGCATCCTGCGCGAAAATTCGGAGCTGGTCTTCAAATACCGGCTCCTTCAGGACAAGATCCGCGCGGAGCAGCGTAAACTGGACGAAATACACCACCGCGACAACTTCGTTTACCGGGCTTTGTTCTCGGCCGACACCCTGAATATCGGAGGGATCTACACCCCCTATCCGGCGTCCAAATACGCGGCTCTGGCGGGCGACGAATACGCCCCGCTGATGATCGGCACGTGGCAGCAGCTCGACGCTTTCGGCCGCCAGCTCTACCGTACCTCCGTTTCGTTCGACGAGTTGCAAATCCTAGCCAAGAACAAGGAGAACATGTCCACGGCAATCCCGGCCATCTGGCCCATCGACCGTCAGGCCCTGCGCAGGGGTATCGAGCCGTTCGGCTACCGCAACCACCCGATCTACCACCGACGCATCCTGCACAAAGGCATCGACCTGGCGGCCAACATCGGCAACAACGTCTATGCCACGGGCGACGCGACGGTACAGTCCACCGACCTGGGACAGCCCCGCAGAGGATACGGCAAGCAGATCCTCCTGAACCACCAGTACGGCTACCAGACCCGCTACGCACACCTGAGCCAGATCTTCGTCAAACCCGGCGAGAAGGTCGTGCGCGGACAACTGATCGGCAAGGTCGGCAACACGGGCGGCGTGACCGGCCCCCACCTGCATTACGAGGTGATTCACATGGGACAGGTCGTCAATCCGATCAACTATTTCAACCGCAATATGACCAACGAGGAGTACGAGCGCCTGATGGAACAGATGCAGGAGCTCAACCTCGACACCTTCGACGAATAACATGGCAAGAACCCGCAGACCGATCAAATACGCCACACCGCGCACGCCCAAACAGAAGGCGATCCGCATCACGTTTCACGTGCTGGTGTGGTTCGGCGCAGCCATCCTCTACTACGTCGGGTTTTCGCTCTTCTTCGACACGCCCGTCGAATACGAGCTCAAGCACTCCACCGATCAGTTGAGGGACGAATACACCCGGCTCGAAGCCCGCTACGACTCGCTGCGCACAGTGATGGAAAATGTTTCCGAGCGCGACCGCAACGTCTTCAACATCCTCTTCGAATCCGATCCTTACGATTTCGACACCGAATACGAAACCAAGCGGCTCGCAACGTACGAAAGCCTGCTGGACAAATCCGACCGTCAGATCATCCTGGAACTCAAAGAGAAGGTCAGACAATCCGAAGCGACGCTGACCAAGCTCAACGAATCGTACCTCGAACTGCAACGTCTGCTGGATACGGTCGGCGACGGCCGCAACCGGATTCCGGCCATACAGCCCGTTATCAACCAGCAGCTCACGCTGCTCACCGCCTCCTACGGCATGCGCATCCACCCCTTCTACCGCACCCTGCAATCCCATCAGGGCGTCGATTACACGGTGCCCGAAGGTTCGCGCGTCTTCGCCACGGCGGACGGCCGCGTGAAGGAGATCGCCACGCGCTCTACGGCGGGCCGCACCATCGTCATCGATCACGGCAACGGTTACGAAACCTCGTACAGTCACCTGCTGGCGGTCAATGTCCGCCGCGGGCAGGAGGTCCGTCGCGGCGACATCATCGGACTTTCGGGCAACACGGGACTTTCGATCGCACCCCACCTGCATTACGAGGTGCGGCACAACGGCATGCGCGTCGATCCGATCCACTACTTCTTCATGGAACTCTCACCCGTCGAGTACCAGCGGATCATCCGCATCGCCCAGTCGGGCATGCAGTCCTTCGACTAATTTTTCGAATCGCGAATGAAAAAAGAAACGGCTATCTATCCCAGCCACCGCAAATTGCTGGGCACAACGCTCGCCGCAGCGATCATGACGACCCTCTCCTGCCTGCTCGTCATCGTACAGCCGCATGGAAAGGTCGGGCTGGTCATCGGTATCGTGGGAGCGGTCTTCTTCGGAGGATGTATCTGCATCTTGTTCATCGTGCTGCTGAAAAATTTCTTCCGAAACAGGCCGACTCTGTTGCTGACTCCGGACAGTCTGCGGATTTACGTACCGGCAAAAGGGATATACATCACGATCGAGTGGCAGCGCATTGCGGATTTCAGCGTATTCCGAACCTACGGGCAGAAATTCATCCGGATCGAACTCCACGATCCCGACCGGGCGATCGACGAGGAAAAAAACCGGATTGCCAAAGGGCTTATGCGCTGGCAAATGAAATACTTTGGATCCCCCTACGCAATCACGGCTTCAACAGTCGATATCGGCACGGCGGAACTCGAAAAAATCCTGCGGGAGTATTTACAGGCATCCCGCGAAAAATCCGCTGCGAACTGACCGACCCTCCCGCAAAAGCGGTTCTCCGAGCCGATCCCGCATATCGTCGGAAATACGCTCGCACCGTCCGTCAATGAATCGGATCAAGATATGAGACGCTCTATGGCCGGTATTTACAGGCTGCAGACTGATTTTCCGAACGTGATTATACACTTTCATATACACCTCTTCGGGAGCGCAGTAGCCCAAGCTCCCTCCGAAGAGGGGATTCTGGAGCAGAATTATGAACGCGGCCACCAGCCGCGAAAAGCGATCGTCGGACAAGGGGCAGATTGAAAATGTAATTGCCCTTCCGAAAAGACGACACGGAGAAAATCGCTGCGGCACGCTCGCGTCAGCGTTTGCAGATCTCGCGGAAATCGCAATAGCGGCAGGTGTGCTCGGCATCCTCGCACTGACGGAACGGAATCGCCGGATCGAACATCTCGGCAAGGGTTTCGCGCAACAGCCGTTCGAAAGGCTCGCGGTATTCGGAATAGCGTACGCCCGTGCGCCCCAACTCCCGATCGACGAGCCGGGACGAATAGTCGTCCCGGTGCATGGCCCGCACGTAATAGAGCGTCGGCTCGGCATCCACCCCCCGCGAATGGAAAAGCATCATCGAATAGAGCAACGTCTGTAAAATATTGGATTGACGCTGTTTGGCCTCTCCACGAAAGAGCGCTTCGACCCCCTGGAAATCGAGGTGCGGTTCGCCGGTCTTATAGTCCACGACCCGCAGCGTACCGTCCGGCAGGCGGTCGATCCGGTCGGCCAGGCCCCCGAAGACCACACGCAGGGATTTTCCGGCGCTTTCGAACGCAAACTCCTGCCCGATCCGCTCCTCGAGTCCTTCGACCGTAAAATCGTCATGCGCGGCGTCGTAAGGCAATACGCCGCCCCGAATATAGCGGATTACAATATCTTTGACCAACAACAGATTACCGCTATAATCCTCAACCGTCGCTTCAACATCCTGCAAATAGTTTTCATTGATGGCCGCAACTACCGCCTTCTCCACTTCGGACGAACGGGTCAGCGCACGCAACGCCTCTCCGTAGCCGGTCTTCCCGACAAAGGGAGCATAGAGCCGCTGCAAAGCCGCATGGAGAATCGTACCGAACATCGGTGCATCGACCTCCTCCGAAATCTCGTCGTCTGGCTCCAACCGGGCCACGGAGTGAAAATAGAAGCGCAGGGGACAAGCCACATACCGAAAAAAAGCCGTAGGCGACAGCCGCACGGGATCGTCCGGCGCGAGGAAGCGGGCCAACTTTTCGGCGGTTTCCCCTTGCTTGGGGACCTCGATCGGCAGGGTTTCCATCCGATTGACATCGATACCGACCTCCCGGCGGAGGATCTCGAAGGGAGTTTCGTACTCCAGTTGATAGATGTAACGGCTCTGTTCGCCGGTGGTCTTGTCATCGGCATGAGCGCAATAGAGCATCCGCACGTTCTCGGCCCGTTGCAGCAAACGATAAAAATAGTAGGCGTAAACCCCCTCGTGATGCTCCGGCGTAGGCAAGGCATAGGCCGCCCGCAGGTTGTAGGGAATGAACGAAGTACCGGTCACGACGCTGCCGGGAAAGTTGTCGTCGTTCATCGAGAGCAAAATGACGTTGCGGAAATCGAGGTTGCGGGTTTCGAGGATACCCATGACCTGAATTCCCTCCAAAGGCTCTCCCTCGTAGGGAATACGCAGGGTTTGCAGGTGTCGGCGAAGAAGTGAAGCATAGATCGATATAGACAATTCTATTTCACAATTATCCAGTGAATTGCGAAGTTTTATCACCTCTTCGGAAATGACGTTCAGGAACTCTACGCGGCGGCGTGCCTCCGTATCTTCGTAAGGCATCCGGGCGATCTGCGCGATCACCGCCAGCAGGTAGTCCGAAAATCCGCGCCACCCCTCGACGCTCCGGAACAGCGTAGCAAGCAACGGCGTGCAGGCCAGCCACTCCGCCGCGACCGTGATACGCCGGTTTCGGACGATCTCCTCCTGCATACGGACGATCCGGGAGGGGTCGCTTTCGAGGATATAAGGGTGCGACAGAAGTCCCAGCACGTCGGCGTGGTAAAAAAGCGGTTTGCCCTCCTTCTGCCGGGCATGGTTTTGCAGTTCGATCAATCGTTCAACAAACGAATAGGAAAGGCTCTGTTTCAGCGGATAGCCCATCGTCACATTCACCTTTCCGATCTCCGCAGGCAGAGCGTGCAGCAAGGGCAGCAACAGGTTTTCGTCCGTGAGCACGACGGCAGTCTCCTTCCCCAGCGGCCCCTGTTCGGCAGCCAGATCCCGCAGGATCGAAGTCACGTACTTGCATTGCACGGCGTTCGATACCGTAGAAATCGCTTCGATTCGCTTCGGCGACCGGAAATGATCGTGCGGAAGTTCGCGCCGGGCGGGAAACAGGATCCGGTTCTCACGCAGGAACATACCGGCCTCCTGGTCGGCATTGTCCGTATAATAAGTATCGTAATCCCAGTAGAAATCGGTTTCGGCAGCCGTGGAGAGAAACTTGAAAAGCCGTTTCTCGCACTCCGAGAGCGCGTTGAAGCCCGCCACGACGAACCGCCGGGACTCCGGGAATGCGAAACCGCCGGCCTTGATCCGCTCGGCGGCCGCCCGGTGCACCATCCCCGTATAGGCCATCCCCAGCGACCGGAGCCGCTCGCGGAAAGTCCGATATACCGGGCCCAGCGTCTGCCAAACGGCCAGGAAGCGGCGTTTCTCCTCGGAAAGGGAGGTTTCGTCCGTGAAATTGGCCCAGAAAGCGATGATTTTCAACTGGACGGGGCTCAAATACGATACGTCGGCCTCCAACTCCTTGATGTCGGCCAGGTTGCGGAAAAGCATATCGGCGTCGATCAGATACTTGTCGATCGTATCGAAGTCCGTGAGGAGCATCTCCCCCCAGAAATAGAACTTGTCGAAGGATTCGGGATGAAATTCCGAATAGACTTTATACAGTTCGGTCACCAGACGCACCCGGTCGCCGATGCGGAGACCCGAAATCTCGCTCATCAACTCGTCGATAGTCGTCCAGCGGGGCTGCCACAAAGGACGTTCGGCGATGCCGGACAAGGCGTCGATAAAGAAAAGCCGCGCACGTCGGGAAGGGAACAGAACAGAAAGGGACGAAATATCGTCCCCGTATCTGTCGTATAAATCGGCAGCGACCTCCTGCAGGAATCCCGGCATGGCAAGTGCGCTATTTGAAGGTGATCTCGCCCCCGATCAGGGAGTTTGAAGTGTGCAGCAACTCGGGCTCTCCGATGCAGGTGATCCGGCCCTTCGTACCGACCGACGCCTCGAGGCGCTCCGGAGCGGTGATGGTCACGTCGGCCTTGGAGGTGGAATTGACACGCACGGACATCACTTCGACAGCGGCAGCGTCCACCTGGGCCGTGGAAACATTCAGATCCCAGTAACGGACCTTGCCCGTCAGGACCACGACGCTCTTGCCCGTCACATCCATCTGAAGATCCTTCACATCAAGCGCCGCGCTGACGACCGCCCCGTTGGAAAACCAGCACCGGGCCTGCGGAAAGTCGATCGGTTCCCCGAACGTGGCATTCGCCCCCGAAATACGGATCTCCTCCAGGTTGTTGTAATAAACCGTCACCTCGGTTTCGGAACGTTCGCGGGCGCCGATGCGCTCGGAAATCACGAGCATCTTATTCTTGTTCACCTCCGCCGTGAAGCGGCTGTCGTAAACGCCTTTGGTGTTGAAAACGATCTTGGGAGCCTGATCCATAGGCACCCGCTCGAACCGGATCCGGAACAACCCCTCGACGATCACACCATTGAAGGAAGGAAGCCACTCCATTTTCTCGCCGCTCGCCGCTGCGATTTCGGGAGCCAACTCCCCCCGATCGATCAGATCATTCTGGGCCGAAGCCGTAAATCCCAGCGTCAGGAGCGCCAGGCTCAGTATCCATCTTTTCATAGTTTTTTCTGTTTTTTGCTTTTTCGTAACGCCAAGATACGATATTTTTTTGAATTTCTCCGTCCGTTTCCCATTTTATCGCTACCTTTACCAAAAGAACGTCGGTTTAGCCGGCAGGCATCCGGCTCCGGCAGCCTTCATCCGCCACCGGCATCGATGCGGCCGGAAAAAATGCCCGGGCAGCAGCAAACCTGCCGCAAAGCGGGATTCCACCGGCCGCTTCCATCCGACATTTTGAAGCGATAACCAAGTGAGAGCGAGAATACTGAACGCCAGCGCCGGGTCGGGCAAGACCTACCAGCTGGCATACAAATACGTGCGGGACGTGGTCGAGCAACCCACGCTGTACCGTCACATCCTGGCCGTCACGTTCACCAACAAGGCCACCGAGGAGATGAAATCCCGCATCCTGTCGGAGATACATACGCTGGCCTCGGGCGGCAAAAGCGGCTACCTGGCCAGCCTGTGCACGGAGCTGTCGCTCGACGAACGGACCGTCCGCACCCGAGCTCGGGAAGCCCGGACCCGCATCTTGCACGACTATTCGCGGTTCACGATCCTCACCATCGATACCTTTTTCCAGCGCATTCTGCGGGCTTTCATCCAGGAGTTGGGACTCGATCTGAACTACAACGTAGAAATCGAAACCGCCTCGGTACTCTCCAAGAGCGCGGATGCGCTGGTCGAACAGATCCGCATCGACGAAGAACTGCAACGGTGGCTCACGGCCTTCGTGCAGGAGCGCATCGAAGACGGCAAACGCTGGGATGTACGCGAAGGCATCCTCGCCCTGGGCAACGAAATATTCAAGGAGAGCAACCGCGAAACCCTCTCGGCGGAGCGTTCCAAGGCCGAACTGGACCGGATCGTCGGCAAGGCGACGGGGAGGGCCAAGGCCGGGAAAAAGGAGTTTCAGGAATTGGGCGTTCGGGCCATGAACCTCATGAATACCGCTGGCGTCACGACGGCCGACTTCACCGGCAAGAGCCGCAGCTTCGCGGGCTACTTCGCGGCCGCAGCCGCCGGAGAGATCAAAGCACCCACAGCTACCGTGCGCAAGATGAGCGCGACGACGGAAGGCTGGTGCGCCAAGGACTCGCCGGCCCTGCCGCTGGTCGCGGAGCTTCAGCCGCTGCTGGCCGAACTGTGCGCCCGTTACGACCGCAGCATCCGCTTCTGGAACACCACCGACCTGCTGCGCGAGAACTACCGCAGCTTCGCCCTGCTGCAGGACCTTTACGGCAAAGTACGGCAGATGTGCAGCGACGAGAACGTGATGATGCTCTCCGAGACCAAAAACATCCTCTCGGAGTTCATCCGCCACAACGACGCCCCGTTCATCTACGAAAAAGTCGGCAACCGCTACGACCGGTTCATGATCGACGAATTTCAGGACACCTCGACCCGGGAGTGGGAAAACTTCCTGCCCCTGCTGGGCAACGCCATGGCACAGTCGGAACAGACCTCGGTGCTGATCGTGGGCGACATCAAACAGTCGATCTACCGCTGGCGGGGCGGCGACTGGGAGATCCTGCACCGCCGGGCGGCACGGGAGCTGGGAGAAGCGAGCACCGAAACGATACACCTGAAGGAGAATTTCCGGAGCTTGCCGCTGGTGGTGGAGTTCAACAACCGGATGATCGGCAAGGTGGTCGAAAGCGACAACACGGCACTGAACCAACTGCTCGCCCAGGCTCCGCCGCACGCCCTGGGGGAAAAGGCCCGAGAAGAGCTGCGCGACACCCTGCAGGAGGCCTATCGCGAACACGCGCAGAGCGCCCGCAAGAAAGGACTGCATCCCGGCTACGTCAATATCACCCATTACACCGGCGAGCCGCCCCTCATCGAACGCATCAAAGCTCTCGTGGACAAGGGGTTCCGACCGAAAGATATGATGATTCTGGTGCGCAGCGGCACGGACGGCGCCAAAGTCGCCTCGGCACTGCTCGACTTCAAGCGCCGGAACACGGATCCCCGCTACCGGTTCGACGTGATGACGCAGGAGGCGCTCATCGTCGGCACGGCACCGATCAGTTCGTTCGTCATCGCCTGCCTGAAGCTGGCCATGAATCCTGCGGATTCGCTGAGCCGGGCCATTTACAACCATTTTTCAGCCAAACCCTCCTTCGATGCGGAACTCACGGAAGAGGAGGTCGTCTTTCTCAAATCGCTGCGGCTGTTCCCGCCCGAAGAGGCGTTCGAACGGATCGTCATGCGGTACGACCTTCAGGAGCGACGGGAGGAGATCGCCTACCTGCAAGCCGTGCACGAACAGATCATCAACTTCTGCGCGGGCCGCGTAGCCGACATTCCCCTCTTCCTCAAATGGTGGGACGAACAGGGAAGCGGCCGCTCGCTGAACGTCGAACAGGGCGAAACGACCATCGAAATCACCACGATACACAAGGCCAAGGGGTTGGAAAAAAAGGTGGTGCTGATCCCCTACTGCAACTGGACGCTCAATCCCAAATCGAGCGGACTCTCGGCGAACATCGTCTGGGCCGAAGGCACGGACGGGGAGCTGGAGGGAATCGGCCGGTTTCCGGTGCGGTATAAAACCAGCATGGGCGAATCGCTCTTCTCGGCCGACTATTACCGGGAGATGATCTACGCGCACGTGGACAACATCAATCTGCTGTACGTAGCCCTGACACGGGCCGTGGAGTCGCTGCACATCTTCATCCCGCAGAAGGGAGCCAAGGGACCGAACGTCGGACAATTGATCCTGCAAAACATCGCCCCGGAGGACGGCACGGTCCGGCTGGACGGGCTGGAGGGCAGCTACTCCCGGGACGAAGCCGCCGAAACCTACGAATTCGGCGAATTTGCCGGACCGGAGCCGGATACGCACCGGAAAGCGAAAGCCGCGCACGTCCTGCTCGGGGACTACCCCACGTCGGAGCCGCAGTTGCAACTGCGGCTGCCGACAGAACGCTACTACGAGGAAGAGGGTCGGGCCGAACTCACGCCGCGCGACTTCGGCATCCTGATGCACCGGGTCTTCGAAAACGCCGCGACGACGGACGAGATCTACACGGCCATCGAAGCGATGACCCAGGACGGCGTACTCGATGAAAAAGAGGCCCCCCGCCTGCGGGAGCTGGTCGAAAAGGCCCTCGCGGATCCGGTGACGGCGGAGTGGTTCGGCGGCAGGTGGCAGGTGGTGCGCAACGAGAACGAAATCATCCTGCCGGGCAGCGGAACGACGCGGCGCCCCGACCGCGTGATGACCGACGGCGAGCGGGCCGTAGTGGTGGATTACAAGTTCGGCGACCGGGAAACCGCACGCCACCGCAAACAGATCCGCGAGTACCTGCGCCTGCTGCGGCAGATGGGTTACACCCGGACGGAAGGCTATCTCTGGTATGTACGTCTGGGACGCACGGAACGGGTGGAGGAGAAGGAGGATTGAAAAACGGGGAGAACAGAAGCGAATACCGAAAAAACAGGGACAAACGGCGAATTTTTCGAACAGATAATCGTATATTTGATACGTTTTTGGGACGCATCCCGCAACGGAAAGAGCGAGCGTCCCCGACTTATACAAAAAATGCAGGCCGGCTCTTGCGAACGACAATCGCAGACCGGTCCCGAAAAACAGCTTCATGAGATCAATCCTGCTGGACATCATCCCCCGCCGATTCCGCCGCCGGAGCTACCTGGTTTCCGGCACGATCTTCCTGCGGGCCCTGCTCAACTTCGCAGGACTGGCTCTGCTGATTCCGGTACTGCTGCTGATCCTCGACAGCGAGAGCATGCACACGAACCCCTGGCTCGAACGGCTGTACCAAGCGGGCAGATTCGAATCGGACCGGGCGTTCGCCCTGACCGTATGCGGATGTATCGTCGCACTGATCGCATTCAAAAACCTGCTGAACCTCTTCCTGCTGCGCTACGAACGGCGGTATATTTACGACCTCTACCGGTGTATGTCGCGGCGGCTCTATATCGAATATCACGACCGGGGGCTGGGATTCATCAAAAACACCAATTCGGCACTGCTCTCGCGGAACGTCAATTTCGTCTGTCTGGCGTTCGTTACGGGGATCCTCGTACCGCTCGCGTCGATCACGAGCGAGAGCATGCTGCTCGCACTGCTGTTCACGGCGCTGCTGTTCTACAACCCCACAGTCGCGGGACTGGTCCTGCTGGTATTCATTCCGACCGTCTGGTTCTACTACAGCGCCGTGCGCAAACGGCTCCACCGTTACGGCGTACAGGAGAACGAAGCCCAGCGCGAGAAGGCCCGCACGGTCGTCGAGACCTTCCGGGGATATGCCGACCTGGAGATCAACGATGCCTTTCCTTCGATGCTGCGCCGCTTCGACCGGGCGATGGACAAGATCGTTACGATTCAGTCCAGAAATATGACCGTCAATGCCTTGCCTTCGATCTTCATGGAGGTAGGACTGGCGATCGGCATGGCGCTGTTCGTGGCGGTCAGCCTCGGTACGCCGGGCGATGAAGCCCGGGTCCTCTTCGGCGTATTCGCCGTCGCCGGGTTGCGGCTGATGCCTTCGGTACGCAACATGATGTCCGGATGGTCGGCACTCAAATACAACCGCTACACCATCGATATCCTGCGGGACATCGACCTGAACGACGAAAAGCCGGAACCGTCAGCCGCACAGCCTCCGCTGCCCTTCGAACGTGAAATCGCCGTGCGCGACCTCTCGTTCCGCTTCGACGACGAGCGCGGCGACAAAGAGGTGCTGCACGGGCTGACACTCACGATCCGCAAGGGAGAACACGTCGGTATCCGAGGCGCATCGGGGGCCGGAAAAACGACCCTGTTCAACCTTCTGTTGGGATTCTATACCCCCACCGGCGGTGAAATCACGATCGACGGCGAGCCCCTGACCGCCGCCAACCGCCGCCGCTGGCAAAATGCCGTCGGCTACGTTTCGCAGCACGTGTTCCTGCTGGACGGCACCCTGCTGGAAAACATCGCCCTGGGCGAAGAGGAGGAGAAAATCGACCGTCGGAGAGCCGAGGAGTCCCTGCGTGCCGCCCGGCTGGAAGACTTCGTGCAATCGCTCTCCGCAGGGATCGACACCCCGATCGGGGAGGCCGGCAACAAACTGTCGGGCGGACAACGCCAGCGCATCGGCATTGCCAGAGCCCTCTACAAACAGGCCAACATTTTATTCTTCGACGAGGCGACCTCGGCGCTCGACAGCGGGACGGAGGAAGGAATCAACCGTTCGATCGCCGAACTGTCACAGCACAACAGAGATTTAACCATCGTGGTCATCGCCCATCGAGAAAGCTCGCTGGAGTACTGCGACCGCATCATCACACTCGATAACAATGGATAGAGAATATATCATCGCCGGATTCCGCATCCGGCTGGAACAGGTCGATCGGCTCTTCGTAAGACCCGGCAGCCACATGGCCCGGGCATTCGAACCGTTCGCCGCAGAAGCGGATCCGGCCGCATCCCTGACCATGCGCCTGATTCCGGACTGCACGATAAATAAAGAATTAACAGGAGGAGAGCCGAACAGGGAACTCGACGTATTTCCGTTCGACGATGCGGAAGCCGACTGCCACTTCGAGCGTACGCCGCGAGGTTACCTGTTCCGCATGGTTCCCCGCAACGGGGATCGTCCGACGCTATTCTTCAAAGCGTTCAATTCGCCGGATGTACAGAGCGACCTGCTCGCTGACGGACGCGAACCCCATCAATCCCTGATGCGTTTCGGGCTTTGGATCATGTTCGGCATCGCCATCTCCCCCGAAGCCATTGCGATACACTCCTCGACCATCGAATGCGAAGGCCGGGCCGTCCTGTTTCTGGGAGAATCCGGCACGGGAAAAAGCACCCATACCCGGCTGTGGCAGGAGCACATTCCCGGAGCACGGCTGCTCAACGACGACAGCCCGATTATCCGGATGTACCAGGGGCAGGCGACCGCTTTCGGATCGCCCTGGAGCGGCAAGACCCCCTGTTACCGCAACATTTCGCGGCCGATTGCCGGAATCGTCCGGTTGAGCCAGGCCCCGGCCAACGAAATCACCCGACTGTCAATCTTGCGGGCCGTCGGATCGCTGCTCCCGTCCTGCCCCCCGGCATTCGCCTACGACAGCGATTTGCAGGACAGAATCTGCCGTACGCTGTCGGACATTCTCACACAAGCCCCTGTGTGGCACCTGGCCTGCCTGCCGGACAAGGCAGCGGCCGAACTCTCCTACGCCACGGTCCTCGGAGGGAAACAGAGAGCCTGAAAACAATTGATCATGGAAAAAACCGTAGCGAACCGGATCGCCTTCGCCCAGACGAGGGACCTGCTGCTCGAAGGCCAAAACGTACGAATCTGCGTCCAGGGACAGAGCATGCTGCCCTTCTTCCGCAGCGGCAGCGTCATCACGCTGCGGCCCTTGCGTCACGGGGATCTGCGACGCGGAGCGGTGGTGATGGCCGAAACCGTACAAGGCAATTTCGTCGTACACCGCATCATTCGGGCGACTCCGGAAGAGGTCACGCTGCTCGGCGACGGCAACCTTACCACGGAAACGATGCCCCCGGCCAAGGTTTATGGAGTTGTGGATTGTAGTGCCACTCACCGGGTATTGGCTCGGGTATGGCTCTGGCTGCGCCCCGTACGACGTTATCCGCTCTGGGTTCTGCGGCGGATTTACAGAAAATAACTCCCGAATCGGATTCGAGCAAGAGTTATGCTCTCTGTTTCTTTAAGTTCTGCCCGCCCCGAATCTCGAAAATAGGATTAGAGCACAATACCGTTTGCCTTTGCGGTACTCATTATGCAGTAAGTACCGATGGGGTTCCAATTGAATGTACGGCTATTTTGAATCATCAATCCGAAAGTATTTTTTATGGCAAATATAAATATTTGAATAACTGATTATGAAAAAAATAATTCTTTCTTGTTTGTTGCTGGGAATTAGCTTGACCACGTATGCTCAAACAAGCCTATTTGATTTATGGCAGGAGGCGTCGGAGCACGTCAATATTTATACTTATGGAATTAAAAAGATAAACAAAGATACAATATATCGTCCTGACAATTATCGTCCAAATTGGAAGCGGAAAAAAGGTGCGAAATTGGAAATTTCTTCCCCCACAATAGGACTCTTAAAAAAGATGCTTGAAGAGGTCGAATCGGAAGGGTTTCAGTTCAACCCCCAAAATGACACATTACTTTTCAATGTAGGTTTTTGTGGTTGGTGGACTCCATGCGATCTTGTTGTTAAAACGTCGGCAGGGATATCTCATTACTACAAGCCAACAGAGAGTCGTTTAAGATTGATTTCTGTTATGCTTGCTGAAGACTTTTTTATAAGTTCTATCTTGTATTATGGCGATAACTCCGCATTTACAGATTTTTTCCGACGTTATGTCATTCTTGACTCAGATTCATATGCTGCGGATACTTTGGTTTTTCGTATTATCTTAAAAGATGGGAAAATCATGACTCCATCTGAAGTGTGGAAAATTGCCGATGTATATATGTGGGGAGGAAATTATTTTACTGAAGACGATATAATATTTTTGAAAAAATTGAGTCGTTATTACAATAAATCGGACCTGAATCGATTAGAAAATTTTTCGCGCACAATATTATTGCAGTAAATTGTTCTCTAATCTTCAGAAAAGGCATTTCCATACTCTTTTTTCGGCACCGACCGCAATCATTGACAAGCCTCCGTTCATATCGAATTCGACTACTTCACCCCATCGAGGGGGGGGGAACAGAGGAAATCCCTTCTTAGAAATTCAAGAACACCGACACCATAAAAGCAAAAAATAGCGAAGGAAATTCCTTCGCTATTTTTCGTTATAGGGTCACCGATTACGCTTCGAGCGCGAAACGCTTGTAAGCGATAACCGTAGCATCCTTGTCCGCCTTGTGGATAAACTCGGCGATCGTCTCCTTCTCACCTACCACCGGCTGGTTGAGCAGCGTATTCTCCTCGAAGAACTTGCGCATCTTACCCTCGGCGATCTTCTCCAGAATAGCCTCGGGTTTGTTGGCATTCTTCGGATCCTGCTTCATGGCCTCGACAGCGATCTTGCGCTCGTGCTCGATCACATCGGCCGGGCAATCGGCCTCAGAGATCGAAACGGGAGCCATAGCGGTTGCCTGCATGGCAACGGTATGGGCTACCTCCTCGGGAACGACCTTGTTGAAGCCGATAAGCGTACCGAGCTTCTTGTTGAAGTGTACGTACGCATGACAGTAGGGAGCTTCGATACGGGCATAGTATGCCAGCTCGATCTTCTCGCCGGTCTGACCCGATTTTTCGGTCACCATCTCCTCGACAGTACGGCCTTCGGCATTCTTGGCTACCAGCAGCGCATCGCGGTCCGCAGCATCGGTTTTCACGGCAACGTCCAGCATCGCGTTAGCTGAAGCGGAGTACTCCGCATTCTGCGCCACGAAGTCGGTTTCGCAAGCCAGGCAGAGGATATAACCCTTCTGACCCACGATTTTCGTTACGACGACACCTTCGGTGGCCGTACGATCGGCACGCTTGGCAACGACCAGCTTACCCTTTTCACGGATGATATCCTGGGCACGCGCGAAATCACCTTCGGCTTCGGCAAGGGCCTTTTTACAGTCCATCATACCGGCACCGGTCATTTTGCGGAGCTTCATTACATCTGCAGCTTTGATTTCCATAGTCTTGGTTTTAATTTCGTTGAACTTCGTTCTGCGTTTCCGTATCCCGACCGACTCGGATCGCTCGGGCGATCTTCGCACGGGACGGAAACGTCCATAATCTCCGTGCGAATTATTCCGCTTTCTGCTCGGTCGCAGCGACAACCTCGGCAACGGCAGCCTCCTCGGCATCCACGGAAGCCTTCACGGCTTTCTTGATACGAGGTTTCGCATCCTTCTTCGCAGGAGCATCGCCCTCATGAGCCTCATTCTCCTGGGCCTCCTTCTCTTTTTCGAGCTTTCGCTCCTCGAGACCCTCGCTGATGGCGCCGCACACGGCGTCGAGGATCACAGCGATCGACTTGGTCGCATCGTCATTTGCAGGGATAACGTAATCAATGTCGGTTGGATCACAACAAGTATCTACCATTGCAAATACGGGAATATTCAATCGCTTGGCCTCCTTCACGGCGTTGGACTCCTTCTGCACGTCCACGACGAACAGAGCGGCCGGCAGACGGGTCAGATCGGCGATCGAACCGAGGTTCTTCTCGAGTTTCGCACGCTGACGCGCGATCTGCAGCTTCTCGCGCTTGGAGAAATTATCGAACGTGCCGTCGTTGGTCATCTTGTCGATGGTGGACATCTTCTTGACGGCTTTACGTATGGTGGGGAAGTTTGTCAGCATACCGCCAGCCCAACGCTCCGTAACGTAAGGCATACCGATAGCTGCGATCTTTTCGGCAACGATTTCCTTGGCTTGTTTCTTGGTGGCGACGAACAGCACGCGGCGACCGCTCTTGGCGATCTGCTTGAGTGCGTTTGCCGCCTCATCGAGCTTCAGCACGGTCTTGTGCAGGTCGATGATGTGGATGCCGTTCTTCTCCATGAAAATGTAAGGAGCCATTTTGGGATTCCACTTACGCTTCAAGTGTCCGAAATGAGCGCCGGCTTCCAATAATGTATTAAAATCTGTACGTGACATTTTAATTCAATGGTTTAATTTTAATTCTCTTTTCTTCAACTCTCCCGGTAGTGAACTGCGGTCAATCCGGAGAGTTTTCCGCGATCAGGCAACCTGTAAGTAATAGCCGATATAATAATAAATATAGGTAGTCTTGCCGGTTTGTAACCTGAATCGTGCTTGCCGAAATTCGGTCGTACGATTAACGCTTGCTGAACTGGAACTTACGACGTGCTCCGGGCTGACCGGGTTTCTTACGCTCAACTTCGCGAGGATCGCGCGTCAGGAATCCGTTCTTCTTCAGAACCGGACGGAACTCGGCGTCGATCTCGCACAATGCACGTGCGATACCCAGACGAGCCGCCTCAGCCTGCCCCTTGATACCGCCACCGTCCAGATTGATGGTGATATCGTAGTTCTCTGCGGTGTTGGTAGCCAACAGCGGCTGCTTCACCTGGAACTGGAGGATGTCGAGCGGAAAATAGACTTCCAGCGATTTGCGGTTGATCGTAATCTCCCCTTTACCCGGCTTCACGAATACGCGAGCCACAGCAGCCTTACGACGACCTACGGTATTTACAACTTCCATAATTCTTACTTAATCTCGTTTAACTTAATTGCCTTCGGGTTCTGAGCGGCGTGCGGATGCTCGGCGCCGGCATACACCTTCAGATTCTTCATAATGGCTTCGCCAAGGCGCGTTTTGGGGAGCATGCCTTTGACAGCCTTCTCGATGAGAAACGTCGGTTTCTTCGCCAGGTAATCGGCCGGCGTAGCGAAACGCTGACCTCCCGGGAAACCGGTGTGTCGTGTGTAGACCTTGTCGGTCATCTTCTTGCCTGTGAGCTTCACTTTGTCCGCGTTGATGACGATAACATAATCACCGCAATCGACGTGGGGGGTGTAGCTAGGCTTGTTCTTGCCGCGGAGGATCTTCGCAACCTGCGATGCAAGACGTCCCAATACCTCGTCGGTCGCGTCGATGACAACCCATTGCTTGTCAACCGTAGCGGCGTTCGCCGAGATAGTTTTGTAGCTTAATGAATCCACTTTGTTTACGTTTAATTAATACTTATTTATCCAACCTCCCGCACTATACGGGTGCGCAAAGATACGAAGAAAATCCGCAAAAAGCAAAACACCCGAACAAATAACGTCAATATATTCTAAAAAAGCCATTTACACTTTTTACAACAAAAAACCGCGCCCGGCTTCTTTCGTCCGAAGCCAAGCACGGTTTTTTTACGCATCCCCGGCGGTCACCGCAGAAAATCGACCAGTCGGCAGCGCACCTGCAACAAGATACCGGGCCGACGCAGAAAGCGTATCAACTACCGTAAGGTTTGAAATTCTTCTGTCCGTTATAACGTCCGATGGTCGGATCGACCAGTTTTTGCGGACGCACCTTGAACTCCACGGGCAGAACGTAAGAAACCCGCACGGGATAATCCAGACCGGACTCCTTGTCGGTCATGATGCCCGGAGTCCACTTCGGAGAATTCTCGACCACCCGCGTAACCGCTTCGGTCAGCTTCTCATGGGGCGAAGCAAGCACTTCGTCCACAGTCACGGATCCGTCGGTTTCGACGATAATCCGGACTTGCACCACTCCTTCGACCTTCTGCTCTTCCATATCGGCAGGATACTGTACGCGCGAAAGCACCCATTTCCAATACTTTTCGAACCCTTTGTTCTTAAACGACGGGGCTTTTTTCAAACGTGCGACCTGGCCATCCGCAATGACCAGTCCCTCGGCCGGAGGTGTCGAAGTCGTCGTACCCGGGGCATCGGCCGGAGTTTGAGCCATCGCGGGTAACACCAGCAACAGGCTCACGGCATAAAACAGAAATTTTTTCATAGCATCTGTCTGTTGGTTTCTACATAAACAAAAATAGTGAAAGCCGAGAGACAACGGGACCTTGTTCACGGTTTTCCGAGGCGCATCCTATCTAAGACTATGTCAAAGATAGCGAGAGGTAAGAGCAATTGTGAGAACTTGTTCTCGAAAATTGCCGAACCGAATCCTATCTTCTACAAAGATAGGAAAAGCCGGATGCAAAAGCAAATTTATTTGCATTTTCCCGAGGCGGAATTTTAAGACGACTCAAAAAGTTAGGCGACAGAAAACACTCGAATATCAATTATTTATTCGTTTCATCGCAAGAAACAGGAGCCGGACGGAACAACGCAACCGGAACCGCCCCGGTCTGATCCCGGAATCCATTACAATACCAAAAGCCGCACGATCAAATTTCAAGCATGGAATCATAGCTGTTAGCGGAGCTTTTTGGATGCGTAACGGACCAAGTCCTTTCCGAAGAAAAGGAGCAAGGAAGGGGGCGAATTATAAACGCGACCACCGACAGCGAATAAGCGACCGTCGGATTCGTGCTGCGATCGTCGAATAAGGGTTTCTTAAAAAATATAATTACCAATAGGCACACCGCAGCCGATATAGGCGTCAGCAACCTTCTTTCCCAGGAAAAAGAAGAGGACCGTCTGCAAAACGGCCCTCTTCAATCTATAGAAACCCCGGACTATCCCAGGAACGACAGCAGAATACCTGCGGCAACCGCAGAGCCGACGACACCGGCTACGTTCGGACCCATGGCGTGCATGAGCAGGAAGTTGCTCGGATTGGCCTCCTGGCCGACGGTTTGCGATACGCGGGCTGCCATAGGAACCGCAGAAACACCGGCGGAGCCGATCAGCGGGTTCATCTTCTTGCCCTCCGGGAGGAAGAGGTTCATAAACTTGGCAAGCAGCAAACCTCCGGCCGTACCGAGAGCGAACGCAAGCACACCCAGCACCAGAATACTCAAGGTCTGGACATTGATGAACGCTTCGGCGGTAGCCGTAGCACCGACGGTAATACCGAGGAAAATCACCACGATATTCATCAGCTCGTTCTGCACGGTCTTGCTCAAACGATCAACCACACCGCACTCTTTCATCAGGTTACCCAGCATAAGACAGCCGATCAGCGGAGCGGCGCTCGGCAGGAGCAGCGAGATGATTACGGCAATGATGATCGGGAAGAGGATCTTCTCGGTTTTGGAAACCGGGCGCAGCTGCGACATCTTGATTTCACGCTCTTTCTTGGTGGTCAGCAGACGCATGATGGGCGGCTGAATCACCGGCACGAGGGCCATATAAGAGTAAGCGGCCACGGCGATCGGACCCAGCAATTCGGGCGCGAGGCGGGCGGTCAGGAAGATCGCAGTCGGACCGTCGGCACCGCCGATGATACCGATACTACCGGCCTGAGCAGGAGTGAAGCCCAACGCGTAAGCCCCCAGGAAGGTCACGAAAATACCCAACTGCGCAGCAGCACCGAGCATGAAACTCTTCGGGTTGGCGATCAGCGGGCCGAAATCGGTCATGGCACCGACACCGATGAAGATCAGACACGGGTAGATACCGAGCTTCACACCCAGATAAAGATAATCGAGCAATCCGGCATCCTGAATGAAGCTTCCCCAGTGGATATGTCCGCCGGCGAACAGTTCGGAATGGAACATATTCGCTCCCGGCAGGTTGGTCAGCAGCATACCGAAAGCGATCGTGAAGAGCAGCAGCGGTTCGAACTTGTGTTTGATGGCGAGGTACAGGAGCAGGAAAGCGACGAGAATCATCGCTATATTCCCCCAGGTCGCCCCTGCGAATCCGGTCTGATTGAAAAAATCGACCAGACTGTCGGACAATGAAATGGATCCAGCTGTTAACATCATATCACTTATTCGATAACGATTAACAGATCACCTTCCATCACGGTAGCGCCCTTCTGGACGTGGATGGATTTGACAACACCGCCGCGTTCGGCATCGATGTTGTTCTCCATCTTCATCGCCTCGAGCACGAAAAGAGTTTGACGGGGAGCGACGCGGTCGCCCTCCTTCACATTGACCGAGAGGATCGTACCGGGCAGCGGAGATTTCACCTGCAAACCGGGACCGCCGGCAGCAGCCTGTGCAGCTTTGGGAGCGGAAGGCGCAGCCGTAGTCGGAGTCACCGACAGCCCTGCAGCTTTCGGAGCGGGAACGACCTGCGGTTTCTTCATCTTGCTGGCCTGCTCGCCGACGATTTCCACCTCGTAAGCGACACCATTGACGGTGACGTTGGCCATCGTCGATTCTTCGTTCACGTCCTCAATCGAAATGTCGTATTGATTTCCGTTTATTTTCAATGAATAGTCTTTCATAACTTATTTTCTGTAATCTGGCATTTGAGTTAATCCGTGAATTTTCGAGTTCCAGGGCGAGTAAGCCCGCTTGATGCTCAAAATCGTAAGCATCTCGGTTTCCCGGTCGTGACGGGCGCTGCCGAAGAGCTTCAGCGCCGTCATAATGGCGGCTACGGTCTCCTCGTCCAATTCCGTCTGCGACGGTGACTGCTTCTTGCGCTGATGCGTAAAGAAAGAACCGAAGCCCTTCATTACAAAGACCAGCAGAAGGAGCATGACAATCACCAGGCAGAACCCGACGCATGTGATCGTAAGGATACCCGACCAATCTATCTGTGTCATAATTCGTCGATTTATAAAGGAATATTAGAGTGCTTCTTGGCCGGATTCTGCAAACGTTTGGTTGCGAGCGACTGCAAAGCGCGGATAATGCGGAAACGCGTGTTGCGCGGCTCGATCACATCGTCGATATAGCCGTAGCGGGCGGCGTTGTAGGGATTGGAGAACTTGTCGCGGTACTCCTGCTCCTTCTCGGCCACGAACTTGGCCTTCTCCTCGGCGCTCTCGAAAGCGGCGAGCTCCTTGGCATGCAGCACCTCGACGGCACCGCTCGCACCCATCACAGCGATCTCGGCCGTCGGCCATGCGTAATTGATGTCGCCACGGATATGTTTCGAAGACATCACGATATAAGCACCGCCGTATGCCTTGCGCAGCGTCACGGTGATCTTCGGAACGGTAGCCTCGCAATATGCGAACAGCAACTTCGCACCGTGCGTAATGACACCGCCGTACTCCTGGGTCGTACCCGGCAGGAAGCCCGGAACGTCCACGAGGGTCACCAACGGAATGTTGAAGGCATCGCAGAAGCGCACGAAACGGGCGGCCTTGCGGCTTGCGTTGATGTCGAGCACACCGGCCATGTACTTGGGCTGGTTGGCGATGATACCGACGCTCTGGCCGTTGAAACGGGCGAAACAGGTGATGATATTCTTTGCGAAATCGGCAGCCGACTCCAGGTATTCGCCGTTATCGACGATGGCACGAATCACCTCGGCCATATCGTAAGGCTTGTTCGGATTGTCGGGAATGATCTCGTTCAGAGAATCCTCCAGGCGGTTGATCTGATCCGTGCAGACGACCATCGGCGTATCCTCCATGTTGTTCTGCGGCATATAGGAAAGCAACTGACGGATCAACTGGATGCCTTCCTCCTCGGTTTCGACGGCGAACTGAGCTACGCCCGACTTGGTCGTATGCATCGTGGCACCGCCCAACTGCTCCTGCGTCACGTCTTCGCCCGTCACGGTCTTCACGACCTTCGGACCGGTGAGGAACATATTCGAGGAACCCTTCTTCATGATGATGAAGTCGGTCAGCGCCGGAGAATAGACTGCACCGCCGGCACAGGGACCGAAGATGGCCGAAATCTGCGGAATGACACCCGAGCACATCACGTTGCGCTGGAAAATGTTGGCATAACCCGCCAGAGCGTTCACGCCCTCCTGGATGCGGGCACCGCCCGAATCGTTCAAGCCGATGCAGGGAGCGCCATTGCGCATCGCCATATCCATAATCTTGCAGATCTTGTCGGACATCGAAAGCGACAGAGAACCTGCCGTCACGGTGAAGTCCTGGGCAAAGACATAGACCAAGCGGCCTTCGATCGTACCGTAACCCGTTACCACACCGTCGCCGAACGTATGCTTCTTCTCCATACCGAAGTCGTAGCAACGATGCGTGACGAACATGTCGAACTCCTCGAAGCTACCCTCGTCGAGCAGCATCTGGATACGCTCGCGTGCGGTGTACTTACCCTTCTCGTGTTGCTTGTCGATCGCCTTCTGACCACCGCCCATACGAGCCATCTCACGGTTCTCGATGAGCTGGTTGATCTGGTTCTGAATTTCACTCATAATCGAAAATATGCTGTTAAATTATTTATTCTTGTTCTCGCAAAGCTCCGTCAGGATGCCCTGGGTGGATTTCGGATGCAGGAAAGCGATGGTCATGCCCTCGGCACCCTTGCGGGGCGTAGCGTCGATCAGACGGATGCCCTTGGCGGCTGCATCGGCCAACTGCTCCTCGATATTCTCGCAGGCGAGTGCCATGTGGTGGATACCGATGCCCTTGTTCTCGATGAACTTGGCGATGGTCGATTCGGGCGACGTAGGCTCGAGCAACTCGATCTTCGTCTGGCCCAGCTTGAAGAACGCCGTGCGGACTTTCTGGTCGGCAACCTCTTCGATCGCATAACATTTCAGACCCAGTACGTTTTCCCAATAGGGAATCGACTCATCCAGGCTTTTGACTGCAATGCCAAGATGCTCAATGTGAGATACTTTCATAATTTCAAGAGATTTAATTAAGTTGAATATCGTTGAATTTGAATTTTCGGAATCCTCAAAAAATCATACAAAAATAGATGAAATATCTGAATAAGCCAACAAAAAAACGATTTTAGTCGGAACTATTCCGACTTTCCGGCATATGCAGGGAAAAAACGGAAAAACAAAGCGGTTATCCGTGAAGGACAACCGCTTGAAATCAAGAAAACCGAAGGCCGAAACCCCGCCGCAGATTATAAAATACCGCGATGACAGCACACGTCAGCAATTCCGAGAGCGGCATGGCGAGCCAGATGCCGGAGATCCCGGCCACACGGGGCAGCAGCAGGAAAGCGGGAACCAAAAGGACGAAGCCTCGAAGCAAAGCGAACGTAGTGGCGGCTCTTACCCGTTCAAGACTCTGATAATACCCGATGACGGTCAGGTTCACGATGAAAAAGACGAAACCCGACGCAAACAACGGAAACCCTTCGATAGCGATAAGGGCAGCCGGCGTATCGGTATCGAGGAAGAACCCGACCAATATACGGGGACAGCAGACGAACAATCCCATCGCGGTCATACCGCACACAACAGCCGTTGCCAATGCGATCCGTCGTGCCTGTATCACCCGCCCCGAAGCGCCTGCCCCGAAGTTATAGCTAATGATCGGCTGTGCCGACTGCGCAATGGCGTTGCCGACCATGAACACAAAAGGAATGTAGTAGCAGGCGATGCCGAACGCTCCGACGCCGTCATCACCCAAATAGCGCATAAACACCTGATTTCCGGTAAACATCAAGGTCGCAAGAGTCGCTTCGCCCAACAAGGCCGAGGAGCCGATACGACACTGATACCCCACATTCCGCAACGAGAGGCGCAAGCTCTTGCGGCTGCCCTTAAGCGGACAGAGGGACAACGAACGGGCCCGGCACAGCAGATACCACAAAGCGATACCGCCGCCGACGGATACACTGATCGCGGTAGCGAACGCAGCCCCCATGACACCCCACCCCAGCGGGAAAATAAACAACCAGTCCAGCAACACGTTGAGCAACGCCGAGATAACACTGCACCACATCGCCAGTTTCGGCGCCCCGTCCAAACGGATAACGAAAAGTCCGACGGCCGTCCACATCTGGAAAACCAATGCCGGAGTAAACCACAACAAATAATCCTTCACCAACGGCAGCAGATGCTCCGAAGCCCCCAGCAACACAGCCGTCCGGTCGGGGAAAAGCAGAATCGCCGAAGACAGCAGCAAGGTCACCGCCGTCACGAACACCATCGCCTGCGTGACGTTCAGGCGGGCCGCCCGGATCTTCGACTGCGACAAGTGGATCGAAGCCACCACCGAGCAGCCGATACCGATCATGAAGCCCATTCCCTGAAAGACCATCAGCAGCGGGACGTAGATATTCACGGCGGCGATGCCGTCGCTGCCGACGCCCTGCCCCACGAAAATACCGTCGGCCACCGTAACTGCCGAAATACTGAGCATACCGCACAAAGTCGGAATAAACAGACGGCGGAACAATACCGAAACCTTCAGCGAACCGAAATCAATAGCATCTCTTTCCATGCACAATCATACTAAATTCAACTACTTGCACATTTAGCACAAAACAAAAAACACCGGACAAGCGATTGGTTTTACCCAGTCATCTTATCCGGCATTATATTGCCCTCCGATGAGGATTACAAAACTTTCAATGAGATTTTTCGGTGACAAAAGTAGCGATTTAATCCGAAGCGTGCAACTATCGATCGGTTAATTGCTCCCGTATTATCACTCCCTGGTCCGCAAGTTATCGTCGGGAGTTTTCCATCGTTCCACACGACGCAGGCAGCATCCCTGCACCTGCCGACGCAATCCGGAATCGGACAGGATCGCATCGAGCGTATCGGCCAGCTCATCGAGCTCCGGACACGCGATATAACGGGCCGCATCGCCGGCAGTCAGCCGATTGCGGCGGGTATCGGAGAGCACGGCCGGAATCCCGGCATAGAGCGCTTCGACGACAGGCTGCACCCGCCCCCGTTTCCGGGGCAGGTAAACCAGGCCGTCTGCCATGCGGAAAAAAGCGCTCAACTCCTCGGGCGAGTATTCGTAAATAAAATTGGTACGCAGCGCCAGACGACGGTCGCGAGCGGTGCGAAGCAACATATCGGCATAGAACGAACGACGACCGCAAAGCACGAGGTCCGCACCGAGCCGACCGCCGGCCATCAGATCGAGCAGCATCCGCTCCTGGCCGAGCGTTTCGACCGTCATCAAGGTCAGAATATACCGCTCGGGCAACATGAACTTACGACGAATGACCTCATCCGACTCCCCGGTCGCGCAGCGCATACGCTGACGCACCTGTCCGGCCGCTTTCACAGCCGTCATCCGAAAACGTTCGTCCTCCTCGTGCGCCTTTCTGTTCTCCTCGCGGAGGCTCTCTTCCTCCATATTTCCCGTCTTACGTTGCGGTCCCCATATATTCTCCATAATATAAATCTCCTTTCCGGCAGAAAACCGGTCTTTATTTATTTTTTTTCACTATCTTCGCTAAAAATTACGATGCCTATGAAACGAGTTCTTTTACTCCTTACTGTCGTTTTTTGCACGTTGGGCGCATCCCATGCACAGAACATCGTCATCGGAGAGCGGGCCCCCGAACTCAAAAGCGTCACTTGGCTCGCATCCCGGAATCCGGCCGCAGCGGATCTTTCGTACCTCGTATTCTTCCACTCGTCGAACAAAGGCTGCACGGCTTCGCTGGACGCACTCCGGGACCTATCTAACAAATTAGGCTCCAAACTGCGCATTATCATCATAACACAGGAAGATTCCGAAAAAATCGCCCCGATTCTCACGCCCTACATCTCCGAACGAATCGGTGTGGCACTCGATCACGACAAAAAAGTATTCGGCAGTTTCGGAGTCGATTTCGTGCCGTTCAGCGTGCTGATCGATGCCAAGAATCGAGTGCTGTGGATGGGAAATCCGCAGAGCATGACCAGTTCATTCATCCAGAAAATAGTTCAATAAACTCCAGTAATACCTTTAATTCCGTCATGTCATTCACCAAGATAAACCACTACGAAAAAGAGTATGCCGACACACATCACGAGTGCGCCCTGACTGTAACCGAAGGCGTGGAAAACCAACCCGTAGTCAATCCCTATTTCGTCCGGAAGAAAAAGCGCGCGCTCACCACCGAGGAATATGTCGAGGGCATTCTTCAAGGCAACATCACGACGCTTTCGCAGGCCATCACCCTGGTCGAAAGCAGCAACCCCGACCACTATGCCCAGGCGCAGGAGATCATCGAAAAGTGCCTGCCGCATGCCGGGAAATCGGTACGCATCGGCATCACGGGCGTCCCGGGAGCCGGAAAATCGACCTTCATCGAAGCCGTAGGCAATATGGTCACCTCGCTCAAGCACAAGCTGGCGGTACTGGCCATCGACCCCAGCTCGGAGCGCAGCGGCGGTTCGATCCTCGGCGACAAGACCCGCATGGAGAGCATCTCGTCCAATCCCAAGGTCTTCATCCGCCCCTCCCCTTCGGCCGGGTCGCTCGGCGGCGTAGCCCGCAAAACCCGCGAAACGATCATCCTGTGCGAAGCTGCCGGATTCGACGTCATCTTCATCGAAACGGTCGGCGTGGGACAGTCCGAAACGGCCGTACATTCGATGGTCGATATGTTCATGATGCTCCAGATCTCCGGTGCGGGCGACGAATTGCAGGGCATCAAGCGCGGCATTATGGAGATGGCCGATATGATGGTCATCACCAAGGCCGACGGCGAGAACATCCACAAAGCCGAACTGGCCAAAACGCAATATCAGGGTGCGCTGCGTCTTTTCCCGGTCCCGGAATCGGGTTGGCGGCCGAAAGTCTATACCTGCTCGGCATACACAAAAACGGGACTCGAGGAGGTGTGGAAAGGCGTCGAAGAGTTCCTCGACTTCATTCAGGCGAACGGATACTTCACGCACAACCGCAACCGTCAGAACAAGTATTGGATGTACGAAACCATCGACGAGGTGTTGAAGAACAGCTTCTACCACAACCCGCAGATCGAACCCCGCATCACGGAGCTCGAGCAAAAAGTGCTCGACGCCAAAGTCAGCTCGTTCGTCGCGGCGCACGAATTGCTGGAGCTTTACTTCAAAAACAAGAACTAACGGACCACGCAGCAACCGTTCCTGTCATACGGCATTGAACCAAACACTTAATATCACTTAAATTCCTAAACAATGAAACACGTAAAACTATTCGCAGCTCTGCTGGCATTCGTCATGCTCGGAGCCTGCACCGAATCTCCCGAGGAGGGGGGGGGCTTTCTTCCATCCTGATCGACAGCTCTTTACTGGAGCAAATCTTTGACGCTGATCAAACCGCTCCGAAAACCATTTCGTTCACGGCAGCGGAAGCATGGACTGCAACCCTCGAAGAGACGACGCGCACGGAACCTTCGTGGCTCCGTCTGTCCGCCTACAGCGGCGATGCCGGCAAAGCGCAGATCACCATCGAAATCCTCGAATCCAACAGCTCTTCCGAATCGCGCTTCGCCAAAATCACGATCGTCTGCGGCTCTTACCGCATCGCCATCGAAATCGAACAAAAGGGACACGGTTCAGACAATCCGGACAATCCAAATGATCCAGATGATCCAGACACGCCTCCGACCGATTACAAATACGTCGCCCGGGTGGATTACAAACTCACAGACAACCGCGAAGAGGGAGCGACGACGACCGTCTCGCAATCATTCGACTACGACGAAGAAAACAGAGTAGCCCGAATTACCGAAAACTACCACTCGACCGACGAATACTCCTATAAAGACAACGGAACGGAGATATATACATTCGACTATACGATCGCCAACGAAGTTTCGGTCCGGACAACCGATGAGGCGGAGCGCCTTCTCTACAAAATTTCCGCCAAAACCGACGCGAAAGGACGCATCACCGAAACTTCGAGTTACGACTACGACAACGGGACACCCCGGCTCGAAGGGCAGGAGACCTATACATACACCCCGGAAGGACGTCTCTCTTCCTTGCTATCCAAGTATTCCTATTCCTCTTCCAGCGGCCTGAATCAATACAGCGAAAACAAATTCTACTACACGGACGGCCTGCTGACGCGCTACACCTACTACGACAGTTACGAGGCCTCCTACGACCCGGACTACCAGCCCTGGGAGTATTCGCTCCCGGCCGATGAGTGCTACCCCCACCGTTATGCCAACGACCGGAGCAACCTCGATTTCTACATGTATGCAATGGGCGGTCGCATCTCATTCGAAAACACTTCCAGCGCTATTTTTTCCCTGTTACGCCTGACCGGAAACTACGGCGATTGCCTGCCCGAAATAACCACTGCCGCCGACGAGGACGACGAGGTGGGAGTGGATGAGGGTGCTTATCCCACACCAAATGTCACGCTACACAAATCCTACACCACTACGGAATCCGCCTGCGGAGAGGACGAATACCTGAAACTGCGCATCGAAACGGATGCCGACAATGCGGTAAAGCGGATATCCTACGACGTCCCGTATGAGGAGTATCAGGTAGAATACGACATCGTAGTCGGCAACGAAGTCATCGATGAAGCTATGAACCACCCCGAGTTCCCCGAAGAAGAAAAACTTTACAAATACGAAATCAAAAACCGGACGAAAACCAAAATACGCGACATCGTAAACCCGGCAACGATCGAGATCACCTACCGATAGTTCCGGAGAAATTTTCAAAAGAAACAATAAAACGATAAGGAGCGGATTACCGCTCCTTATCGTTTTACAATCCTCGAAGGTCGTCCCATCCCTCCGGCGCAACCCGGCAAATCATGCGGAAAGAGTTTCGAACCGGCTGCCTTCCGACCGCGAGAAAACGACAGACAGAAAAGCTGTGATTCAAGAGAATTCCGACTTCAACCGCTCCGCCAGTTCGGGCATGCCCTCGGCGGCACGTGAACGGATATGGGTGAGCGGATTGCGGATCATCGCCGTATCGGGATTTCCCGGATCGACCAGAAAAATCGGCACATCGGGCCGCACGTAACGCACCAGCGATGCGGCGGGATAGACCGCCAGCGAAGTACCGACTACGACCATAAGATCGGCTGTCCCGGCGATCTCGGCCGCCCGTTCGAACATCGGGACCGCCTCGCCGAAAAAGACGATATGAGGCCGCAGGAGCGCTCCGTCCGGAGCGGTCGCATCGAGCCGCTGTTCCCAGCCGTCGATGGGCACGATCAATTCGGGATCGCGCGACGAACGCAATTTAGTCAGCTCTCCGTGCAAGTGCGTGACGCGCGAAGAGCCGGCCCGTTCGTGCAGATTATCGACATTTTGGGTAATTACCTCCACGTCGAAACACTCCTCCAAGCCCGCAATAGCGCGATGGCCCGCATTCGGTTCCTTCCCGAGCATCTCGCGGCGGCGCATGTTGTAAAAATCGACGACCTGCGCCCGATTGTCGCGCAACGCCTCGGGCGTACAGACATCTTCGATTCGGTAGTTGGCCCACAGCCCGTCGGAATCGCGGAAAGTAGCCAGTCCGCTGTCGGCACTCACGCCGGCACCCGTAAAAACAACGATCTTTTTCATCAGGTTAAAGATAGCGTAAATTTCAGAAAAATATCCCGCATCGTCCTAAAAATCCGTACCGCCGGAGTGACACCAGGAAAAACCTCCCGAACGGGCGCCCAACAGCCGAGTGTCGAAAACCGCAGGTAAGGACCGGCCGGGAAACACCGTACCCGCGCTGCGTATCCGGCCGGACGAAGTTACCGCCGGGCTCGTTCCGCCAACCAAACAGGAACGATCACACAGACTACCGTCAATACTTTACTGACGATTTCCGCCGCACCCTCCAACACCGTGCGTTCGCCTTCGACGATCCGTCCGATACTCGGAGAAAAGACGGCATAACATATCGCAGCCCCACCGCAAAGAACCCACAGACACCATCGCAACCCGCGGGGAGCAAACCGATCCCCGGAAGCCTGTTCCGGATTTTCAGCATTCGAATCCGCCTCCGGATCGGGTCCCGTTGCGGCCCAGATACCCAATATCCAACCGAATACGCATAAACTGCCGGCGATCGACGCCCGCACCAAGCTCCGCTCCGGAGTCGATTCTCCGCCGGAAACCAGCAGCAGCAATACGACTCCAAACCCTGCCACGAAAGCGGGAGGAAGTCCGATCCACAATCTGTTACGGATAAACATGCGAAACCTGGCCCTACTCGGCACACCGTTTATTTCGAGCCATTTTCTCCGCTCCCGAGGCTCCCGGCCGTCGCTGCCGGGACGCCACCGCATAAAACTGATTCGCATAGATTCACTCTTTTTCGGGTTTCGGCTCCGGTTTCCCGACCCGTGATTTTTTCAGGCGGCCGCTTCTGCGCAGAGCTTCCATGATGATCCACTGCAGTTGGCCGTTGGTGCTGCGGAACTCGTCCGCAGCCCACCGCTCGACCGCCTCCATCGTAGACGCATCGACACGCAGCACAAAACTCCTCGTCGCCTCCTTCGCCATTGTCCGATCCTAATGATGCAACGTACCTGCATTGACGATCGGCTGTGCGGCCTCGTCGGCACACAGCACCACCAGAAGATTGCTCACCATAGCCGCCTTGCGCTCCTCGTCCAACTCGACGATCCGGTCGTCGGCCAACCGGTCGAGAGCCATCTTGACCATCGTGACGGCTCCCTCGACGATCTTCTCGCGGGCCGAGATAATCGCATCGGCCTGTTGGCGCCGCAACATCACGGCCGCAATTTCCGGCGCGTAGGCCAGGTAGTTGATGCGGGCCTCGATCACTTCGATACCGGCCATCGAAAGACGGTCGTTGAGCTTGGCCTCGAGCTGATCGTTGATCTCGTCGCTGTTCGAACGCAAAGTCAGTTCGTCGTCCGCGACGCCGTTGTTATCATACGCATAATACCCCGCCACCTGACGCAGTGCGGCATCGCTCTGCACGCTGACGAAGTTTTCGAGCACCTTCATACGGGCCGAAGCCGAAACCGCAAGATCGGTGCCGCCCATCGTCGAGGCGTCGATGTCGAACACGGCCCGGTAGATCTCGTCCGGACGGATTTTCCACACCAGCACCAGGCCGATCATCACCGGATTGCCGTTCTTGTCGTTCACCTTGATCGGCTCGACGTTCAGGTTGCGGGCACGCACCGAAATTTTCTTGCGCCCCATAAAGGGATTGATCCACCAAAAACCCGTTTCGTAAAAAGTCCCCTTGTATTTGCCGAAAAACATAACGACACGGGCTTCGTTGGGTTCGAGCAACATAAAGCCCTTGAAACAGAACATACTTATAAAAAACAGGCATACGCCGCAAACCAGCATCGCAGTCCGCAGCCCAATGCGCGGATCCATTACATCGCTGCCGAACACGCACAGCGCGATACCTCCGGCGATCAACACCAGCAACCCGACGAGCGCGACGAAGCCGTTGGCCCGCCAACCCGAATAGACAAAATTTCCCTTTTCCATAACCATCCTGTTTTTATGATATTATTTTGATATTACAAATATATCATTCTATTTTTAATTACGCAACGATTTTTCGTAAAAAAAGCTCCGCCCGTCTGAAAATTCAGACGGGCGGAGCTTACAATGCCTCGGTCACGGGAAGAGGCTAACCCCGCAAGCCGGGCGATCAGCGGGAATCCCAACCCACCGCATCGGCACCGCCACCAATCGGGACAGCCCTTTGCTGCCGCATCACTCAATCGACCTTACGCAGCACGATATCCGACACAGCCACGTTCAACTTGACTCCATCCATCACCACTGAAGGCCGGTATACACCGTATTCGAACTCGGCACCCGATACGTACTGCTTGATCGTAAGCGTCCTGCGGTCGGACGATACCTCCACCGGAAACGATGCCGGCGCGAGCTGGTACTTATCGTAATCCATGCCCACGAAAAGAAGCGGCCAGTCTCCCCAGTTATACAGATAAACACTCTTCGACGAAGGCACCGTCACCTCATCGCCCTCTCCAATGTGGAAGAAGATTTTGGCCCCGTAGTCACGGTAAGCCAGTTCAGGTGCCGCGCTGTACCAGGAAGATTCTCTCATCAAATCGGCCGGAGAATAATAGAGCGGCTCGCCCCCCTGGAACGGATAGCCGGTCAGCACCAGCATATTCCGAGCACGGTACTCCTTACAAGTCTTATCATCGACTCCGGCTTCGATCTTCACTTCGACATCCTTAATCTCCTGAGGCATATCATTATAGTCCAGATAGGAATAGGAGATCGTCCAGGTACCCGGAAGCACGTCGAACAACTCGGACTCGACACGCGCCTCGGAGGGCCAGTCGTCCATCCGCACCGTCACCCGTTTATAAACTTCCACATCCTCCAACGAACGTACGGCGACGATGCAGACATACTCCATGCCCGGATAGAGGAATTCCACCTCGATATCGTAACCTTCCGCCGTATTGACCTGCTCTATCTCCTGGATGTTCAGGTCGGTGCCTACGTCCGAAATAATTTCCTTGTCACCCTTACCCTGCGCTTCGTAATTCTTTACCTCGGCGGCGGCCAAAACGGCGTAACGTCCCAGATAAGCTATATCGCTCCGAATGCGGAGATTCAGCGTCTCGGAAGGATTCGTATCGGATTTACGGGCCTCGACCTCCAGCAGAGGCACCCGTCCCGAGGACTCTTCAGTCGTGAACGGTACCAACTGAAGATTCTCGCCCCCGGAAAAATCGACGCTCACCACGCCGCAGTAATATTCCTTGGAGGGTTTCAGACCCTCCCACACTTCGCTCGCGACCGCCTCGTATTTCCTGCCCAGTCCCGCATCGGTGGCATACTTGATCATATGGATCGCCATCGCCTCGCCTCCGTTGTTCTCGATGATGTTCGTATACCACTCCTTATCACGGACATATACGTAATATTCGGCGACACCTTCGCCAGGCGAGGTTCCGACCTTCACCGACGTAGAGGCGATTTCGGTCAATTCCACCTCCACTTCCGCACCGCTACCCTGGCGGGGCAGCGTCTCGAAATCCAGCCGCTGAGGCTCCCCGGTGATATTGTACGATGCGTCGCAGGGCGCCATCAGAATGACGTACGGAACACCCGCGATGACCTTCATGGAGAAAGTCCCGTTTTCGGCGGAGAATTCCCCTCCGTCGACCCAGTCGTATTCGGCCTCGCCCCGGCCGATGCAACCCGCCTCAGTGAGGTACTCCTCGATGGTATACGTATTCAGCGTGGCCGTCGGAATCGCGGCGAAAAAGTAGGGACCCTCACAACGGATAGAGAACGTAAACCGGTCGGAGCCGATGTCCGACACCTCGATAATTTCGTTCGAGTTCACCCCTGTCGTAAAGGCGAGCTCCGCCACTTCGCTATACAGCGTCTCCGCCTTCACGGCCGCATAAAGCACATAGGAACAGCCCGTCTCCAAACCGGTCACGGCCACCGTAGTCTCTTTATTCACGGTACCGGTGTGCTCGTCGAAAAGCGATGCGGCGTCGGGCTTCTCTATCCCGTCATTCTGCGTCCGTTTCACGACCTGATAACCGTACGCCCCGTCCACATTCGTCCGCAGGCGGAACGAAAATTCGGTCTGACCCGTCGAAACGCTCTCCAAAGTGATCTCGGGAGCCGCTGCCCCCGGATCGTCGTTATCATCGCTGCATGCAACCGCCGCCGACAGGAGCAACGCGCCACACACAACTCCGCGCAACCAGAATCCAAAGTGCTCGAATATCGTTTTTTTCATAGCATGAACTTCAAAGAAAAATCCGGTCCGGCATCTCCCCACCATTATTCTCCGAATCTCAGATGAAACAGAAAACCTGCATTCGCCGAGAAATACCGGACCGGAATATGTATCCGAATGTTATTTATTCAAAGGTTTGTACTCGGTTTTCGTGTTGCCATCTTCACTACGGACTCGGAAAATGAGGCAATATCCCTGTCCTGCAACGAAAGGAATGAGCGCAGTGACATCGGCGCCTTCGGGTGAACAAATGCCTTCGACATCGGAGGAGGGACGCCAACTGATCCAAAAGTCCCCCCAATCCTCAGGGCCGTAACCATTCGCGATTTCCTCATCGATTTCGGTCTGCGTGTGAGCGCCGATGCGATACGATGTGGCCAGGGAGGCCTTGACATGAACCGTTACCTCGGCAGTACCGTCGCCGTTGTCCGTCAGGTTCTTGATGTCGCCCAGCGTCAACGAAATTTCGGTCTCCGGAGTCTCCGTGCGGAATTCCGCCTTCGTATATGCATAGTCGTATACCTTCAACTGGTCTTCATTGTTCGGGTCCACGTAAAACGCCAAGATCACGTAATCAGTCTTGGGCTTCAGATCGCCGTCATAATTGCTCCACTCTGCCGTACCCTGCTTGGCGATCGACTTCACGTAGTCCGACATCGTCATCTGCTTATCAACCGCAATATTGTTCAGGCCATAATAAACGCCCTGAATATACGATTCCGGCTCGAAACTCTCATAGGTAGATTTCGTCGTAATCCAGGCGCAATACCATTCGTCCGCACTCTGGGGTGTCACGGTAAAGGTCACCCCCGTGGTCGTAGGCTGGATGTTCGTAATCTGGAACTGGTCGGGAACGTCCGGAGCCTTGGTCGTCAGGAACTCATAATAAACGACTTCCTCATCCTGAGAAAGGTCGTAAGCCGCCACTACGTACGAGTAGCTCGACGAAAGTCCCGATAGCGACCTCTCGTACACACCCTTCTGGGTTTTGTTCCCGATGTAGGGGTCCTGTCCGTAATATTTGATGAACTCCCAGCCTTCAAGCATCTTTCCGTCACGCTCGACCTCGGATTTGGGAAACACGTTCACGTAGTAGTCCACCGTATCGTCGCTGGGCGTAACCTTCACCTTAGCCGAATTGTGGGTGATATCGGTTACCGTGATCTCGATTTTGAAATCGCCCGGCGTCGGCCCATCACCCTCCTTCTGCGTCCTGACGGTCTTCTTGACCACAGCTCCGACTTCTTTATTCTGATAGCTGAAAACCACCACCGTATAATCGGTATCAGCCTTCAGCCCGGTTGCCAAAACATCCTTCTTGCCCATATAAAGACACTTGTCGAAATCCGAACGTGCGACCATTTCGGCAACAAGCTCCTCGTCGGCAAGTCCTTCGACGGAGGAAGATTCCGTCACTCCCGCAAAATAGGTCGTTTTGTCGTCCGACGGCGTAACCGTCACAGAAACGGAATTAGACGAGGCTTCCGGCGTCGCGATTTCAAACGTAACCGTCGGGGGGGGGACATCCGTCTTGTCATCGTCGCATCCAAAACCGAGAAGCGCCGCCCCGCAAAAAAGCCAGCCGAATAAGTAATTAAATTTTTTCATAAATACAAAGGTTTTAGTTTGGTTGGTAAATAATTTTTTTTCATTTGCCCAAATATATCATTTTTATTTTAATTATGCAACGATTTTTCGTAAAAAAAGCTCCGCCCGTCTGAAAATTCAGACGGGCGGAGCTTACAATGCCTCGGTCACGGGAAGAGGCTAACCCCGCAAGCCGGGCGATCAGCGGGAATCCCAACCCACCGCATCGGCACCGCCACCAATCGGGACAGGCGGATTGCGGTCGCAACCATCAACTCTCCCCGGCTGCACGTGCAGCGGTTCGACGGGGCGGATGCAGGATCGGGTTTCTGCGGATCAGTGCGTAAATACGCGGCCTTTCTGCTTGATCTGCTTCTCGTATTTGATACGGGAATCGGTCGGATACTCCAGCTTTTCAAGCTCGGCCACAGCGTTCTTGATGTCGTCGATAAGCATGTCGATCATATCGCGCGACGTACCCTGGCGAACGACCACACGCATTACGACCAGATTTTCCAGGTTCTCAGGCATCGTATAGGCCGGAACCATCCACCCGCTCTGCTGCAGCAGAGCCTGCAGGTCGTAGAGCGTCCACTTGGCCTTCTTGTCGTAATCGGGATTCATATACCAGATGAACAACGGATTGACCAGCTTGTCGGCATAGTTGCGGAAGCACTTCATCTTGCCGATCTGATCGTGGCAATAGGTGGCGATGTCCATCGAATTCTGCTGAATCTCCTTGTAGCCCTCGAATCCCAGGCGAAGGAAATTGTAGTACTGTCCCAGCACCTGGGCCGCCGGACGCGAGAAGTTCAGACCGACCTGCGTGATATTCGCGCCCAGGTAATTGACGCTGAACGACATCTCATCGGGCAGGTACTTCTTGTCCTTCCAGACTACCCACCCCAGGCCCGGATACACCAGACCGTACTTGTGACCCGACGTAGAGATCGAGAGCACCCACTTCAGGCGGAAGTCCCATTTCACCTCGGGATTCAGGAACGGCAGGATGAAACCGCCGGAAGCGGCGTCCACATGGATCGGAATTTCGAAGCCGGTCTTCTTGTTGTAAGCATCGAGCGCCTTGTCGAGCGCCTCGACATCATCGTTCAGACCCGTCCAGGTAACGCCCTGAATCGGTACGATACAGATCGTGTTCTCGTCGCACATGGCGAGCGCCTGCTCGGGATCGAGCGTCGGGTTCTTCAGCGTCAGAGGCACGGTGCGCAGTTCGATTTGCCAAAGCTGGCAGAACTTCTCCCACACCACCTGGAAACCGGCGCTCATCACCAGATTCGGTTTGTCGAACGGCTTGCCCGCAGCCTGGCGACGCTTGCGCCAGCGCAGCCACGCGGCCACACCGCCCAACATACAGGCCTCCGAAGAGCCGATACCGAGGGCGCCTGCCTTCCACTGCGCCTTCTCCGGAGTATTCCAAAGATTGGCGATCATGTTGATACAGCGTCCATTCATAACGGCAATGCGGGGATACTCCGTTTCGTCGATATAGTTTACACTGATTGCTTCATTCATAAGTCGGGTAGCGTATTCGTCCATGTAGGTAGTCACGAACGTCGCCAGATTCAACCGGGGCTGAGTCTGGGGATAAGTTTCGTCTTTGACGATCTGATATGCAATTTCCGGGCGCATCATTCCCTGGGGGATCACATCGGCGGGAGCAGGCTCGAGCACTTCTTTCGATCCGAAAACTGTCGTCAGCAGTTCATCATTGTTTCGTTTCTGGTTCATACGCTATAATTATTTTGGTTCGTAACAGAAGAATGACACAAACTATGCCAGGAGGCAATCCCGCCTCCAAACATTTTCAGAAGACATCCGGCACATTCGCAGATAAAACCCCGAAATAACGAAATTCAACAACCCGGAAACATACTTTCGAAAAGGTCGGACGCACTCGGCAAAGCCGCCGGACGCACCGGTCGGACTCTGTTCCCGTTTTTATCGCCCCCGCAGAAGACAGGGAGCCTCCGGCATAAAAAAACGAACTCATTTGTTTTATTCTATTCTCATTTTCACTACCTTTGTAATAATTTTTATCCACCCTTTATAAAATAGGTAAAAACTTTTGCGGCATGGCAGCATATTTTAACATTTTTTTGATCGTCATGGCCCTGCTGGCCTTGGCGGTTTACATCGCACTCCATTATTTCGAGGCCGGATACGGCTATCTCTTCAACCGTAAATACGGCTTCCCGATCCCGAACCGGATCGGCTGGGTGCTGATGGAGTGTCCGGTATTCATCGCCATGACCGTTCTCTGGCTCCTCTCCGACCGCACGTGGGAGGCGGCGCCGCTGGCCCTGCTGATCCTGTTCCAGGGACACTACCTGCAACGGGCGTTCATCTTTCCGCTGCTGATCCGGGGCAATTCGAAAATGCCGGCCGGCATCGTGGGAATGGGCATGCTCTTCAATACGCTCAACGCCCTGATGCAAGGCGGCTGGATCTTCTACATCTCTCCTGCCGACTATTACGAAGGCTGGTTCTCCAAACCCTATTTTTACATCGGAGCCGCACTCTTCGTCGCAGGCATGGTCATCAACCTCCATTCCGACTACATCATCCGCCATCTGCGCAAGCCGGGCGATACACGCCATTACATTCCCCGGGGCGGTATGTTCCGCTACGTTTCGTCGGCCAACTATTTCGGAGAGCTGACCGAATGGGTGGGCTTCGCCATCGCTTCGTGGTCATGGGCCGGGGCAGTATTCGCCTGGTGGACCTTCGCCAACCTCGCCCCCCGCGCAGCTTCGCTTTACAAACGATACGAAAAAGAGTTCGGGCAGGAATTCACCTCCCTGCACCGAAAGAGGATCATACCTTTCATCTATTAAGTTTTCAATTATGAGTAATTTGCAGGATTCCGTACTCTTCACGCCCTATCGTCTGGGGCAGGTTACGCTCCGCAACCGCACCATCCGTTCGGCAGCCTTCGAATCGATGGGCAAAGACTTCAGCCCCACGCAGCAGCTCAAGGACTACCACGTGAGCGTCGCCCGGGGCGGTATCGGCATGACCACGCTGGCCTACGCTGCCGTCTGCCGCAGCGGGCTCTCGTTCAAGAGCCAGCTCTGGCTGCGCCCGGAGATCGTCCCGGCGCTGCGCGACATCACCGACGCCATCCACAAGGAAGGCGCCGCCGCTTCGATCCAGATCGGTCACTGCGGCAACATGACCCACTACTCGACCGCCGGACAGATTCCCATCGGGGCTTCGAGCGGATTCAACCTATACGCCTACACCCCCGTCCGCAAAATGCGCCGGGACGAAATAATGCAGGTTTCCAAAGACTTCGGCAAGGCCGTGCGAACAGCTCATGCCGCCGGTTTCGACTGCGTCGAGGTGCACGCCGGGCACGGCTACCTCATCTCGCAGTTCCTCTCGCCCTATACCAACCACCGCCGCGACGAATACGGCGGCTCGCTCGACAACCGGATGCGCTTCATGCGCATGTGCCTCGAGGAGGTGATGAACGCCGCCGCTGCGACGGGCACCTCGGTACTCGTCAAGCACAACATGTACGACGGATTCAAGGGCGGCATCGAGATTCCGGAGAGCATCGAGATCGCCCGCGAAATCGAGCGCTGGAAGGTCAATGGCATCGTTCTCTCGGGCGGTTTCGTAAGCAAGGCGCCGATGGCCGTGATGCGGGGTCTGATTCCGATCTACACCATGAGCTACTACTCGCCCCTCTGGTTGCGGGCCTTCATCCGCTACTGCGGCCCCTTCATGATCCGGCAGTTCCCCTTCTCGGAGTGCTACTTCCTGGAGGATGCCAAAAAATTCCGCGAAGCGCTGCAACTGCCGCTAATTTACGTGGGAGGTCTGGTGAGCCGCGAAGGAATCGAGCGGGCTCTGGACAGCGGGTTCGAACTGGTGCAGATGGCTCGGGCGCTCGTGAACGACCCGGCTTTCGTGAACAAGCTGCGCGAAGGCGATGCGGCGACCCGCAGCGAGTGCGACCACCGCAACTACTGCATCGCCCGCATGTATTCGGTCGATATGAAATGCTGCAAACATTGCGGCGACCTGCCCCGAAAAATCCGGGAAGAACTGGCAAAACTACCGTAATGGCACGCAAGGGAACGATCGAAAAAGGGAGCCGGACCGCTCTGGTGACGGGTGCCGGCAGCGGCATCGGACACTGCATGGTCCGGCGGCTGGCCGAACTCGGATACCGGCTGATCCTCGCAGGACTCGATCCGGCGAAACTGGAAGCCGCAGCCGAAGAACTCCACGAACAATACGGATTGGCGGTAGAGGTCATCCCGATCGACCTGGCACGACCCGAAGCCGCACACGAACTTTTCGAGCGGGTACAGGCTCTCGGCCGTGAAGTCGATGTCCTGGTCAATAACGCCGGAGCTTTCTCGTTCCGCGACATTCTGCAAACACCCGTCGAACGGATCGAAAAAATCCTCTGCCTCCATGCCCTGACCACGACCCTGACCTGTCGGCTGTTCGGCGCCGAAATGTCCCGCCGGGGCTGTGGAGGACATATCCTCAACATGGCCTCCTACTCGCTCTGGATGCCCTGGCCGGGACTAGCCCTGTACAGCGCGAGCAAATCCTACCTGCGGAGCTTTTCGGTGGCTTTCGCCAAGGAGGTGCGCGAACAGAACATCCGTGTCACGGCCGTCTGCCCGGCAGGTGTGGCCACCGACCTCTACGGACTGCCGCCCCGCTGGCAGCGCATCGGACTGCGGCTAGGTGTGCTCATCACGCCGGACAGTTGTGCCCGGCGAGCCTTGAAAGCCCTCTGGCGAGGACGCCGTTGCTGCGTGCCCGGCTGGTGGAACCGGCTTTTCATACCCTTCTGCCGTCTGATGCCAATGTGCGTACTCCGGGTTGCTCGCAAGTACACGATGAAGCTTCAACGCTAAAACACAGAACCCGATAAAAAAGAAGATAGACGGCCATGAAAAAATGGATCAAGATTCTGCTCGTCACCCTCGGCATCCTCGCAGTACTCGTCGTCACGACGATTCTGCGGTTGCCTCCCATCGCAAAAAACTACCTTGAAAAACACAGCAAGGAACTCGTCGGCCGGCAAATAACCATCGAGAAACTGCGGTTCAACGTACTCAACGGCAAACTCCGAATCGACCAGATCGCCATGCTCGAACCGGACGACTCGACGACATTCGCATCGCTGGGAAATTTCTATACTCGAATACACCTGCTGCCCCTGCTGCGTCAGCGGATACACATCGACGCCGTACTGATCGACAAACCCTACCTGAACGTCTATCAGGATGGCACCAGCTTCAATTTCGACGACCTGCTGACCCGATTCCTGACCCCTGCGGACACGGTCGAAAAGGCCCCGTCGAACCCCTGGACAGTCGATATCGACGACATCAAGATACACAACGGCGAGCTGACTTACAAGGACATGCAGCGTAACGTCACGTGGGGCTTCAACGAGCTCGACATCGACGTACCGGGACTGCACCTCTCCGGACACGAACGGACGGACATGGGCATCGTGTTCAACTTCTCACGGGGCGGTTCGCTCCGCACCTCGCTGGAATACGACCAGGCGACGGCCGACTACGACCTCAGCCTGCTGCTTTCGAACCTCTCGCTGGCAGGCACGGCGGCCTATTTCAATCAGGTGATCGACATCGGCTCGGTAGAGGGCCTCGTCACGCTCGACCTGCATGTGAAAGGCAACGCCAACCACCTGCTCGACCTGCGCACGTACGGCATAGCGGCCGCATCGGGGCTGAAACTGCGCGACAGCCGCGACAACCGGATCATCGACGTCGATACGCTCAATTTCGACCTGCGGGACGGCAATCTGGGCACGATGCAGTACGATATTCGCCGAATCTATGCCGCCGGCATCCGCACCCAGTTCGAAATCTACCGGGGCGGCGGCAACAACCTGCTCGCTCTGATCAAAGCTCCCGAAGAGCGTCCGACGGAAACGGAAGCGACCATCGACGGTGAAACGACCGTAACCATCGAACGCGAAGAACCGGCCACGACGCAGCTCAATTTCACCGTCGGCGAACTGCTTCTGGACAAGGGAGAGATCGCCTTCACGGACAACACGTTCGAAAAACCGTTCCGATACCTCATTTCGGACATCCGGCTGTCGAGCCGCGACATCGATTTCAGCAAACAGAACGAACTGACGCTCGACGCCAAATTGCAACGCACGGGATCGGGCCATATCCGTTGGAAAGGCTCGCTTCAGAACCTCGACAACCACAACCTCATGGTCGCTCTGTCGAACATCAACCTCAAGGATTTCACCCCCTACTGCGAACATTTCACGGCCTACCCGCTCACGGGCGGCAACCTCACGTTCCGCAGCCAAAACATCATCGCTGACCGTTTTCTCAACGGCACGAACCACCTCGACATATTTCAATGCGAGGTCGACAAGAAACGCAAGGACCTGGAGCCTGAATTCAAGATTCCGCTCAAGCTGGGACTTTACATTCTCAAAGACCGCAAAGGACACGTCAAGATCGACCTGCCGGTGAAAGGCAACCTCGACTCCCCGGAATTCTCCTACCGCAAGATCGTGATGAAGGCGCTGGGCAACGTTCTGCTGAAAGTCGTGACGGCACCCTTCTCGTTCCTGACGGGCGGAGGCGACAATCTCGACCGCATCGAGGTCGATCCGCTGCAATTCTCCCTCAATACGGATCAATACGCCACGCTGGATAAGGTGGCCGACATACTGCGCGACAAGCCCGAAATGCAGATAGGCCTCGCGCAGCGGATCAACCGCAGCAAGGCCGTCGGACGGCTGGCAGAACTGAATCTCAAAATGGCCTGCTACAACTCGACCCTTCCGGCGGGCGAGCGGCTGTCGATGATCGACTTCGAACGGATCCAGGCGACCAAACTCAAATCGGACGAAGTGATGCGCTTCGCCGACTCGCTGCTCGCCCTGCGCGGCATCGACGGCAGCAAACTCTCCGGCAGCCGGAAAGCCCTCACGCTTTACGGAGACCAGGCCGTCGGACAGCTCGAAAAAATTCTCGTCCGCCGCGACAGCGCGATCGTCGAATACCTGACCCGATCGCAGGGAATACCCGTCACCGCGATCTCGGTACGGACGATTCCGGCACAGGAACTCGGCGATTACACGGGAAAAGATATTTATGCCATCCAGCTCGGTATGGAGGAAGAGAGCATCGACGTAACGGACGGCAATACGGCAGGCGATACGGAAACAACGGATACATCGGCTTCCGCGACGGCGGAAGTCCTCGCGACTGTACCGGAACAGGCGGCGGTACAACTCACGCAAACCGGAACTGCGAAGGAAACGGCGACTCCCGAACCTTCCGCTCCGACGGCAACAGCGACGCAGTCCACCCAGGCCGAGACTACGATCACCGAATCCGAGGCCGGAATTACGACGATAAAAACCCCGACAGCACATCCGGAAGAGCTGCAAACGAACGAATAACCGGAAACAGACCGAACAAACAAACGACGTAACGGGCACGTCGGACGGACAAACCACGACAGCGGGACAACGGTGCTAAGAACAAGGCCGCCACCGAAAAGCTCCTGCAACCGGGAAAAATCCGTCGGAAATTTCAACGAAGAACATCGCTGAAACCCGAAGCCGGGTCCTGCCCGGTGCATTCGGCCGGATAATTGCCGACAGGCCATAACGACACTACGAAACAGACCGACATGCTGCAAGGAATCGAAAATATCGTATTCGATCTCGGGGGCGTGATGATCGACCTCGACAGAGCACGCTGCGTGGAGGAATTCCACAAGATCGGATTCACCGAAATCGACGATTTGATCGACTCGTACCATCCGAAAGGATTTCTCGGACGGTTGGAACGGGGCGACGTGACGAACGACGACTTCTACGACTACGTGCGTCGGAGCGCAGGACGCGACATCGCGGACGATGAAATCCGCCGGGCCTTCACCTCCTTCCTGGCCGGCATCCCCCGCTACAAGCTGCAAATGGTGCGCACGCAGCGGGAACGGGGATTCCGGACCTATGCCCTCTCCAACATCAACGACGTGGTTTTTCCTTTCGTGCGAGACGTTCTCTTCACCCAGGAAGGTTTGCAACTGGACGACTATTTCGAGAAAGCCTATCTTTCATACGAAATGCACGAATTGAAACCCTCCCCCGAAATTTACCGCAAAATGATCGAAAAGAGCGGTATGCGCCCCGAAGCGACGCTCTTCATCGACGACAATGCGGAAAATCTTCACACGGCGCAGGAACTGGGATTCCACGTATATATGCCCCGGCCCCGCGAAGATTTCAGGTTTCTGTTCGACGACGGCCCGGGCAGATGATACCAAAAACGGAAAACCGTCATCCGAAACGAACGGCACATCGCTGCGATACGGGGAGGACATTCGGAATAATTCGAAACCGACTGCAAGCGGTTCGCTTGCAATAACAAAACGTTCCGGGATAACGGACGGTACGTCGTGGCACACGCGACCGGATATTCGAAATCCGGCCTGAAAAGGTCCCGAAACGGAAGTCGGGAAAAAGGAATCTCTCTTCGAAAAGATAATTTTAGCCGGAAAAGTTTGTTATAAACAAAAAAGACCTTATATTTGCACTCCGAAATCGCACTGATTTCCGCAATCGGCGGGACACACCTCGCAAGAGGTCCCCGGATTGGGAACGGGGTGTAGCGCAGTCCGGTTAGCGCACCTGCTTTGGGAGCAGGGGGTCGTGGGTTCGAATCCCGCTACCCCGACGAAGAAGCCTCCGGAAAAAGACTTCTTGCGTAGAGGCTCGAAAAAGAGGGAAATCAGTTACGGTGAAAAATATTGTTCGGGGTGTAGCGCAGTCCGGTTAGCGCGCCAGCTTCGGGAGTTGGAGGTCGCTGGTTCGAATCCAGTCTCCCCGACAAAAATCAAAACCTTTGCCTTAAAAGGCAAAGGTTTTTTACTATGGGCATACGACGGCTATTCATCGCCGAAAGTAAGGGTACAAGAAAAAAGGATTCCGCTTTATCAAGCGGGGTCCTTGATTTTTGTACACCCAATAAGAGACTCGTCCGGAAGCGAAGCAGAGCGACGCAATCCAGTTTTCCCGACCGAGAGAAGGGATACGAAAACATTCCTTTTTTCATTTCCGGACAGCGACATGTCACACGGCAAACGAACAGCGATAAAAAACTGCCTGCGGAACAGCTTTTGTTTGTGTATTTCCCATCAAGGAGCTATTTGACAAGTCGCGAAGCAACGCAATCCAGATTCTTATTTTTATTTTCCAACGGCAATTCGTTTATACAAAGGCGGATGAAGATAAAAAGTCATTCGCGAACGACTTTTCTTCGTTTCGTCCAAGGGTTGCTGCTATCGGGAAAGTGGAGAAAAGCGACGCAATCCGAGGCTTCGAAAAATCAGAGTAATCTTTCCTTTACGGGAATTTTTATCGTCGTAAACTGCCGTTGTAGTCGGCGAAAGGCCACACGGACACAAAGAGTTTCATCAGGGAGTTCTCAATTTCAGGTCTGCCCCTCTTCTTCCGAAAACCGCCATATCATCCGGCTTTTCGGCAAAACCGGGACTGTAGCTTACAGGCAAGGTTTTTCACAGCCACCCACCGAACGCAGCGGCTGCCCGACTGCGCATCGACCGTCTATCGGAACCGGCGGAGCATCTTCCCGAAATCCAGTAATGCACGGGGCACAAAATTTGCGGATTACCCAAACACATTCTATGATTTACCGATATGAAACTGATAAAAACCATCGAAGAACGATGGAGCCCCCGCTCATACGACTCCCGTCCCGTCAATGAAGAACAACTGGCATTGCTGTTCGAAGCGGCACGCTGGGCTCCTTCCTGCAACAATGCCCAGGAGTGGGCATATTACTATACGACTCGCGAATATCCGGAAGCTCATGCCCGGCTCGCGGAGTGCCTCACCGGAGGCAATCGAGCCTGGGCGCCCGATGCTCCGGTGTTACTGGTTTCCTGCGGATACAAGAATTTCCCGAGGACGGATGTCTATAACCGGCACTGGATGCACGATGTGGGCGCCGCGAACATCTCGATCGCCCTGCAAGCCGCCTCGATGGGAATGCAACTGCATCAGATGGCCGGCTTCGACGTGGAAGCCTGCGCCCGGCTGCTGGGCCTCGACACGGAAAAGATCGAACCTGTAACGATGATGACGCTCGGCTACCCCGGCCCGGCCGACCGGCTGGCGGAGCCGTTCCGCACCCGGGAAACGCTGCCCCGGGAACGCAAGGAAGTGAAGAGCTTCGTACATAAGCTCGAATAAGACCGGAACATCCGAACCGGAAAAAACCGTCCGCCTCACCGGACATAACGCAAAGAGAGGCTGTTTAACAAGTCCGATTTTAATGCTCCGTCGGAATGATCCTGACAGGGACGATTTTCAATTTCAGGGACCTGTTAGACAGTCTCTCTCCTATTGTGTTTCCGACTATTGCAATCGCTTGTAGTGACAGTACATCAGATGCTCCTGGTCGTCGTGCAGGTGCATACCGCCGCCCAGACAGAAACGCCACATCTTGCAATCGGCGCACTCCCCTTTGCGGGCCCATTCGCGGTCGCGGAACTTGTCGAAGCGATTCTGCCACACGTCCCAGAAACTGTCCCGGTAAATATTCCCCTGATGGAAATTGGCCCGGATGGAGGTACAGCCCGAAATCGCCCCGTCCACCCGGATCGAGGCAGCCGAAACCCCGGCGGCGCACTGGTAGAAATCGTCCCGCACCTCGCCTTCGTAACCGCCCAGAAAGCCTTCGCAGGCGTAACTCAAGTCGATGCGTCCCTCCTTACGGGTACGCTTTATGAACTCCAGCACCTCGCGGAACTGTGCGTCGGTAACCGCGAGCGTCGGATCGTCCTTGGCCCGGCCGACAGGGAAGATCGAGAAGATGCGCCAATATTTCACTCCTTCGGCGATCAACAGCTCCTTGAACTCTTCGAGTCGAGCGACCATCGGCGAAGTGACGCATGTAATCACGTCGTAGGTGAGCCGGGGCTCCCTCACGATCAACCGGATCGCGTCGAGCGCCTTTTCGAAACTGCGGGGATTGCGCCGGATGTAGTTATGAGCATCCTCAAAGCCGTCGAAACTGATCGAAATGGATCTCAGCCCCGCATCCATCAGACTTCGCAAGCGGTCGGCGTCGAGCGCCAGACCGTTGGTCACCATCCCCCAGGCATAGCCCCGGCGGGTAACCTCCCGGCCGGCTTCCTCCAGATCGCTGCGCACGAGCACCTCTCCGCCGGAAAAGATCAACAGAACATCTTCCGGGCGGTTGTGGGGCGTAACCTCCTCATCGAGCACCTTCAGGAAATCCGCCAACGGCATATCCGGCACGCCGGGATCGACCCGACAGTCGCTGCCGCAGTGACGGCAAGCCAAATTACAACGTAACGTACACTCCCAAAAGAGCGTACGCAACTTGTGTTCGGCGATCTTCTCCGCATAAAGATCGGAAAAAAGGCGCAGCCCGATACGCTTGCGCAACCCGAGCTTTCGTCCCGTCATCGGCGATTATTCGTTTTTGGAAGCCGGAGCCTCTTTCTCACGGGCCCGTTGTGCCTTTTTAACCTCCTTGCGGGCTGTCTTCTCACGGATGGCCTGCTGACGTTCGACCTCCTCGACAGGTACCGGAGGACGCACGCCGTACATCAGGCGGATCTGTCTTTCGACCCGGGCCGAATCCGGAGCCTGGTCCTGCGGCTTTCCCTGAGGAGCGTTCTTCACTGTCGAACAAGCCGTTGCAAAACCCAGCATCGTCAATAGTGCCCATTTTACTTTCTTGCCCATAGCTTTCAAACTTTTTACAGATAATACGGATGAACAAATATAACTATTTTTTCGAGGAACAAAAAACGTGCAAAAATAATTGCGAAAAAATTTTGAGAATCAACACTTTTTACCTTTCTTTGCTGATACATTTTTAATCAATATTCATTTATGACAGGTCAAGTTAAATGGTTCGATAGCAAGAAAGGCTACGGATTCATTACCCGCGAAGACGGCAAAGAGGTCTTCGTACATTTTTCAGGCATCGTATCCGATTCTTTCAAAACGCTGAACGAAGGACAGAAAGTCGCTTTCGAACTTGGAAACGGAGCTAAAGGCGAACAAGCTATAAACGTCACCGTAATCGAGTAATCCATTTCATTACTCCCGAGAACGTATGGAGGCTCCCTCGGGAAGCCTCCATATTTTTTCCGGCACGGACGAAATAATTGTATTTTCGGCACGTTAATTTCGTGCTGTCAAAGAGCTATAAAATCAGATACGATATGACCAAACGAAACGAAGCGATCGCCATTCTCACGGGCGGCGGCCCGGCACCGGGCATGAATACGGTAGTGGGCAGCGTGGCAAAAACCTTCCTGCAGAAGGGATACAGCGTCATCGGACTCCACAAAGGTTTCACAGGGCTCTTCCGCGAAGCGCCCGCCACGGAGAACATCACCTTCCTCAAAGCGGACGAAATTTTCAACCTCGCGGGTTCGTTCCTGCGCATGAGCCGCTTCAAACCTTCGGACGAAGATTTCGAGAAGCGTTTCAACTGGCAGTTCTTCACCGAGAACAACATCAAGCTGCTGGTGACCATCGGCGGCGACGACACGGCATCGACGGCCAACCGCGTGGCCAAATTTCTGGAAGAAAAGCGTCATCCGATCGCCAACATACATGTCCCGAAAACCATCGACAACGACCTTCCGCTGCCCGACTGCGCGCCGACCTTCGGCTACGAATCGGCTAAAGACAAGGGTGCGGTGATCGCCCGGGCCGTCTATGTCGATGCCCGCACCAGCGGCAACTGGTTCGTCATGTCGGCGATGGGCCGCAGTGCCGGACACTTGGCCTTCGGTATCGGCGAGGCGTGCCACTACCCGATGATCGTCATTCCCGAAATGTTCAACAAAACGCCGATCACCATCGACAAGATCATCCGTCTGATGGTTTCGTCCATCGTCAAGCGCCGGATCGTCAGCATGGACTACGGCGCGGCGGTCATATCCGAAGGCGTGTTCCACGAATTGAGCGAGGCGGAACTCTCCTCGTGCGGTATTCACTTCACCTACGACGCGCACGGTCATCCCGAACTGGGCAAAGTGTCGAAAGCCTGTTTCTTCAGCATGCTGCTCGACCAACGGCTCGCGGAGCTGAAACTCAACGTACAGACCCGCCCCGTGGAGTTGGGTTACGAAATCCGGGGGCAGACGCCGGTGGCATACGACCTGACGTACTGCTCGGAGCTGGGTATCGGCGTTTACAAGCTCTTCAGCGAAGGCAAGACGGGCTGCATGGTCTATGTGGACGGCTGCGGCAACGTCGAACCCCTCTACCTGAAAGACCTGCAAGACCCCGCGACGGGCAAGATCCTGCCCCGCATGGTGGACATCTCGTCCGACCGCTTCAAAGCCGTAGTAGATAATATCCTGATGGCTATTACCCCGCCCGACTACGAAGCGGCACGCCAATACCTGTCCAACCCCGAGGAGTACGACTTCTGCAAGATCCTCGGCTGGGACGAAACGGATCTTTAGCTCCCTTTTGTAACGGCGGAAAAACGGAAATCATACACTTCGGCGCCCGGAATATCAATATTCCGGGCGCCAGTCTTTCAGGTCCTGCGGACCGCCGCAAGACATCTTTATCATTCCTCATCCCGGTCTGCCCAGCGTTCAAGCGTCTGACGCACGGCCTCCTTATAGTCCTTGTCGGTAATCCGGTAAGTCCAGCGCACGGCGTTCGGGCGGTCGGGGAACTCTTCGAGCACCCATGCCGACTGATCGCGCGGTGTGCCGCGTTGCGATTCGGTCATAGGGTCGAAGAAAGAGTATTGAGCGCACGTATCTACATCTGGGGTAATGGCATGGTAATTATCTTCCGTTATTGGGGGCACATTGAAATATAACTGAACAAAACCCAACGCATCCAGATTTTTCACCAACACATCGTTATCGTCTATCCACAACATTTTCTCCATCATCTGTCCCCATGTCCCCTGTTCTCCCGGGGCGATTCTAATCATATCACCGCTCGCACTCATTTTAGTTGAAATGAAGAAAATCGCATTCTCCTGACTGGCGTTCTGCATTCGAAAATAAGTGTAATAACAGTCTGGATATTCTTCGCCGATATTCTCTTCCATCGTTGTGTTCTTATCCACGAACTCCGGTTTTTCGGGCTTCGGTGTGGGCTGTTCTTCCGACGGAGCTTCCGGTGAGGTGTTTTCCGCTTTGTCGGAACAGCCCAGCGAAGCCAAGAACAGGAGCAAGGCTCCTAACGATAAATAGACACGTACTTTCTAGGTTAATTATTAAGGGATAAAATTCGTCCTGCAAAAAATATTGAGATCGAACGCCCCCTGAAACGAATTTAACAAAAGCGCTGAAACAACCGATTGTTCTGCCGATCATCGAGGAACATCCGATCACTTCAGATCGAAATCGTCGGCATCGCGCCAAGCGGGAAATTTCTCGCGGAAACGACGCAGCTCGTCCATATCGAGCCGTGCGGTCAAAAGCGTCTCCCCTTCCCCCGCTTCGGCAAGGGTTTCTCCCTTACAGCCGATCACGGCCGAATCGCCCGAATAATGCAGCCGGGGGTCGTCCCCCGTACGGTTCACCCCCAATACGTAAGCCTGGTTCTCGATCGCCCGGGCCCGGAGCAACGTCCGCCACACGTCACGGCGGCCCGCAGGCCACGAAGCAACGTAAATAATAGCGTCGTAATCGTTCCGGCAGCGGCTCCATACGGGAAAGCGCAGGTCGTAGCAAACCTGAAGCAGGAAACGAATGCCGCCGTATTCGACGACGCCCCGCTCCCGTCCCGGACAAAAATTAGCTCCTTCGCCGCCGATGGAGAAGAGATGCCGCTTGTCGCTCTGCACCCGCTCGCCCGAAGGTTTTATGAAAAGCAGGCGGTTGTAATAGCGCCCCTCCTCTTCGACGATCAGACTGCCAGCGACGGCCTTGCCCGTCGTCCGGACCCAGCGGGTCATCTCCTGCACGATTTCACCCGACATCGGTTGCGCGACCCGACCGGGATCGGTCACGAATCCCGTAGCGAACATCTCGGGCAAAATCACCAGATCGGCATCCGCTTCGGCAACCATTCTCCCGGCCGTCCGCAGATTGGCCGCCGTATCTTCCCACACCATGTCGAATTGACACAAAGCCACTTTCAGTTCCATATCGCCATTCGTTTTTTTACTAAAATAAAATTTCCCGCTACTCGCTTCTTTTCGTTCGATTATCCTAAATATTTGTCAAGAAGAAGAGCAACAGCTATTGCAAATGTAACACAAGCTGCTGTTAAATTTCTAAATGTTCCACCGTATGTATTAGAATGATCGTTCCACTCTCCGTGTTCTTTGTAATATTTATAATCCACATTATAGAATGTTATAAGATTAACTATACAAATAATAAACAAGAGTAATATCATAGTTTGTTTAATTATTGAATAATCTGTAATATATTCAAGGAGGGGAGCAGGCTTGAAATATTAATTGTTGTGAAGCAGTCATTATGATTAACGAAATAACCACAACCCCAATATATACTTGAAAACATCACACCATATACAGCTCCCCATTTATATTTCAAATATAATAAAAGTCTGGTACAAATGAAAATTCAATTCCGAACCACATCGCATCTCACGACAAGACGAAATATTCCGGAACCGACCCCACCGCCCCCAGGAACTTCGCTCAAAAATTGCTTTCGGCAAAAATAAAACGTACTTTTGTCAAGATAAAACACCCATTATGCTCAAAGCAGGACGCACACAAACCCTCACCGTAAACCGCATCTCGGACTACGGACTCTATCTGATCGACGACGAACAGAACGAAGTATTGCTGCCCAACCGTTATGTTTCTCTGGCCAACAAGGTCGGCGATACGCTCGAAGTATTCGTCTATCACGATTCGGAAGACCGATTGGTCGCCACGACCGAAACGCCGAAGCTGCGCGAAGGAGAAGCGGGATTCCTGCGCGTAGTGGACAAGAACCTGCACGGCGCATTCCTCGACTGGGGACTCGCGGGCAAAGACCTGTTCCTGCCCAACCGCAACCAGCAGGGAGGCGTGTTGGCCGGACGGAACTGCCTGGTTTACCTGTATGTAGATTCGGTAACGGGGCGCTGCGTGGCGACCATGAAATTCAAAAGCTACGTCAATAACGACGTTATCACGGTAAAGCCCCGCGAAGAGGTTTCGCTGCTCGTGGCTTCGGAATCCCCGATCGGCTATCGGGTGATCGTGAACAACCGTCACTGGGGCATGATCTACCGCAACCAGCTCTTCCGCCGCATCGACGTAGGCGACCGTCTGAAGGGATACGTGACACGCATCACGGAAGACAACCGCATCGACGTCAGCCTGCAACAGCAGGGAGTCGCCGAAGTGCGCCATTCGGCGGAAACGCTGCTTTCGATGATCCGCGAAAACGGCGGTTCGCTTCCCCTGAACGACGACAGCGACCCGGCGGAAATCGCTACACGGACGCAGATGAGCAAGAAAGTGTTCAAACGCTCGCTGGGCATGCTCCTCAAGCGGGGCGCAGTGGAAATCACGCAGAACGGTGTAAAACTGACCGGGCACAATGGCTAAAATACTCACGGCGGAGCGCGTATCGCGCGACATATCGGACAACTACGTATTCCAGCGTTCGCAATTGGCCTATCACGAGGCGGCGCGGCGAATCAGCGGCGACGTACTCGAAATAGGTACGGGCACGGGTTACGGCGTCGAAATAGTCGCCCCCCACGCCTCCAGCTTTCTCACGCTCGACAAAATCGAACCTGCGGGCGAACGGCCTCCGTTTCCGCACGTGGAGATGCGGCAAGCCGTAGTTCCCCCTCTCGACCTGCCGTCGGGCAGTTTCGATTTCGTCATTTCGTTCCAGGTGATCGAACACATCAAACACGACATGGAACTGGTACGGGAAGTGCACCGCGTGCTGCGTCCGGGCGGCAAGTTCATCCTGACCACCCCCAATATCCGTATGTCGCTGACACGCAACCCCTGGCACGTCAGGGAATACAATCCCGACCAACTCCGCAACCTGCTCGGCAGCGCCTTTGCGTCGGTGGAAGCCCTCGGTGTTTTCGGCAACGAACGAATCATGGAATACTACGAAAAAAACCGCCGGGGCGTTCGGCGCATCACCCGTTTCGACGTGCTCGACCTGCAACACCGGCTGCCCCGGTGGATGCTGCAACTCCCCTACGACCTGCTCAACCGCCTCAACCGCCGACGCCTGCTCCGGGACAACGACTCCCTGACCCGTTCGATCACCATGGAAGACTACCGCATCGGACCGGTAGCGGACGACTGCTTCGACCTGTTCTATATCGCGGAAAAGCAACACAAATAAATGATTCCGGCCGGATCGACATCCGCCGGCAATCCGGAAAAAACCATTATAAGCAGCAGCCGGAATCCTCATCCATTTTAAGTTCATTTTACCCGATCCAATCTTAAATCGTTAATTCTCCACGTATCGAACACCAACTCCAATAATATTTTTTGCCTCGCCTCAACAGACGACTTGTTCCAACCGGTAAAATTGTATTGGAAATCATTTTTGAATCGATTCAAGGCTGTATTTACTCCGATATAAAATTTACTATCGAGTAATTTCGTCAGACAAACAGACGATTTGCCATACTCCGACTGCTTGTCATAAAACCATTGATCTGTCGATAAATCATTATAATTATTCACGGCCTGATTAATCATGCTTTCGATCAACGTGACATTACCCAATCGATACACATAGGAGTAATACTCCTCCTCGGACAAAAACTCCAGTGGAATACTTCCATTTTTCGGTGATTGAGGTAAAATATGTTCTATTTGCAAATCATTATAAAATTGATGTCCACAGACCGGGCTGTGCAATTTTTCCAACACCGTATTTTCTATCTTCCCCAATACATAGCGCAACCGATACAAGGGATTATAAACCCCATGACTCAAAGTTATGAATTCGGCTTTAAATACCCCTACCTTATCCAGCAAATAAGGTAACATCGTTTTCTCTATCACGCAGGCAATTTCATCTATCGTCGTAAGATTACGTAATTTCTCCGCCCATTGGACAAACAAGGATTCATTCGTCTTGGCTTGGATCCTGAGGGTCGAGCTGAAAAAGAAAAAACTCTCTATTTGTTTGGCCAAATATTCGATTGCCGGCACATCCGCATTGCTTCCCAAAGACAATAACAGGATCAAATGCTGTCTGGATTTGTATTTATTAATAAAGCCTATATTTGTCACGTGAGGATACAAGCACCCATCCCGCTGTAATTCAGTGGCATTTACAAGTTCTGAATACCGTTTGGACATACAGCGTATCTCCTTTGCAAAGTCTACCGGATGCTTTTCATATTGCGTAGCCTGTTTCCCTTCAGAAGATATAATCCATTTATAAATATCATCTTCTCGCAAGATACCATTATAATATCGGGCACTCAGAAAATATCGCAAAAATCGTAGGGGTTTTTGATCTTCAGAACATTCCTGAAGATTTTGAATAATCTCCCTCCATATATCTTTTATCTTGGCAAAATCCGACTCTTTGGTATTACTAAACAGCAAATTTTTGACCAAATCCATAGCATTCAATCCCGCCCCTCGCTGATTGATCGTCTCGAAAATTTTCAATGCACTACTCAAATCTTGAGATTCGATTACAACGAGTTCTATCTTTGTCAAGCAATATTTCGCAAAATCTATCAACTCATCAATCCCGGCATATAATTGAAAGTGTCGAAGTATTTTCGTATAGGCATCCTGCATTCGCTCTATAGATGGGGATCGCACTCCATTGTAAGGTTGCTCCTGTATCAAGGCTGTCAAATAATCATGACTCTCTTCATACTGCAATTCTAAGCGTACACGGGTCTCTCCCGATTCAATATCAAAGTTATAAAGTAGATTTTCTATAATCTGTAAATAATTTTTCTGAGCGCTGTTCAATGTCTCCTTTTTTAATAAATCTCGGAAAACACACAAAGACAACATAATAGTTGTCAAACGCTGTTGTCCGTCCACGACATCGAAACATCTATCATTATTGACAATGATGATAGATCCTAAAAAATAATTACGCTGCTCTTTTGCATCGGGACTATATTCATTTTCAATATCGATCAAAAACTGCTCGACCTCGTCATCGGGTTTCCAAACATATTCTCGTTGATAATCAGGCACTAAAAAGAAATAATCCTTCAATTTAGATATAGACTGAACTTTAGCATCGATTTTCATATCTTATGATATAGTTTTTGTAAATTACGTTATACAATTAGATATTATCATCAAACGAATTTTTCAAAAAACGTCTGGGTGCGAATATTCTACAAATGTAGGTCCCATAATTTTCTACTTCGCTTCGTGAAAAGCAATACAAACAATACAAATTTAAATAAAAAATTGGAAAACAATCGTCAATTTGAATCCGGTACGATCTAATTCCATACAAAAAAGCAGCCCTCTCGGACTGCTTCAGGTTAGTATAACAACCCGATTTGCGAACAATTAATATTCTTCCTCGTTGAAGAGAAAATCATCCTTCGAAGGATAATCCGGCCAAATATCCTCGATCGATTCGTAAATATCTCCCTCGTCTTCGATCTCCTGCAAATTCTCGAGCACTTCCAACGGCAGGCCCGAGCGAACGGCATAGTCGATCAATTCATCTTTGGTTGCCGGCCAGGGAGCATCCTCCAGTTTCGATGCCAACTCAAGTGTCCAATACATAACTGCAATAATTTAAATCATTAACTCACAAGACAATAAGTCCAGGCTGACATACAGCTTCCTTATTATTAGGTTGCGAATATATAAAATCCTGCGAGAAATACAAATCAAAAGAATAAAAATTTCTTCTGCCATTTTTTTTGAACAAACATAGCGATAGGAAACGATCCGCACATTCCGGCCTCGACCGAAAGAGCGGTTTCGCAAAGACCGACAATGTTCGGCGGATCCGCAACCGCACACGATTATTTCCGAATCGCATCGAAAGCGGCCATGTATCGACAGCCCCTGTCCGCATCACGAATTCAGGAATTCGACTGCCGTTATCCGCACACCGCCACTGCCTCCGCCGGATCGTTTCCGACGCGTCTTTCTCAACGGCATTTCAAACGCATCGGCCGAGTCGGGTCCTTACGGCACACGAAAAAAAAACTCCTCGGCAGATCGTACGAAATTCCGAAAAAAACCGATAAAATCCCGTCACGGAATCCACAGGGTTTCCTCCACGCTGAAATATTCGGTCAGCGTGCGGCCCAGCAGATAGAAATAGTCCGACAGCCGGTTGAGGTACATCAGTACCTCCGGTGCGACGCCATACTTCGCATCGGCCCGAAGCGCCGCCCGTTCTGCTCGACGGCAAACCGTGCGGCAGACATGACACAGCGAAACGACACGATGTCCGCCCGGAATAGTGAACTTGGTAATCGGCTTCACGGAAGCCTGCATACGGTCGATCGCCTCTTCGAGAAACTTCACAGCCTCGGCGTCGATTCCTTTCACCTTGTCCGCTCCGCCTTCGCCCACAGCCAGCGTAGCAGCAACAGTCATCAACTGGGAGGCAATGCGTGCGAGCTCCCAAACACGGGGCTCCAACCCCACATCTCCCCGCAAATGGTCCGTAAGCAGGGCAACGAAAGCGGTCAATTCGTCCACCGAGCCGTAGGCCTCCACCCGTTCGTCGGTCTTGAACACCCGTTCCCCCCCGACCAGCGAAGTGGTTCCCTGGTCGCCTGTTTTCGTATATATCTTCATAACTTGAAATGTTGTTTCGGCAAATGATTGTTGAATACCAGCAAATAGCCCCGGTTATCGACCGTCGTCGAACGATGCTCCCGAACGATCCGACGACACGCTTCGCCGCGTGCGCTACCGTGATAGGGATTCATCACACAGAGCGTCGCTCCTGTCCGGGCAGCCCGAGCCGCAGCAGCAGGCAAATCCTCCGCCGGAAAATTCCGGGTCAGGATCACCATGTCGTACGGACCCGCACAATTCAGGCCAAAAGTCGAATTTTTCGCCTCGTTTTCCCTCCCCGGCGTAACCTGCAAACAACCTCTGCCCTCGTCGATCACAAACGTCGAATTGCCTTTTTCAAACTCTGCATCCGGCAAAGTCCGAACAGGTTCGGCTTTGCCTTCACATATCGCAAACGTCCGGTAGCCGCAATAGAGAAAGGCGTTCTGCAACTGCACCGCCCGCCGGTGAAAGATTCCGACCCGACGCAGGGCATCGTAAAGGCAGTGCTCTCCGTCGCGCAGTCTATGAAACATAAACGCTTCGCGCACAAGTCCGTAAACGAATGGCGAGTGCACGCCGTGCCCCCGGAAATGACGGGCCCGGGAGAGCCGGTCGGTCAGCCGGGAAATACCGCGAAGGCGGCGGCGTAGATTGCGTCCGGTCCGTTTCACTGTTTGAGCATACCGGCCAGACGACCGGTCGAAAAAGCGATCTGTAAATTATACCCGCCGGTGTTGGCATCCAGATCGAGCACCTCGCCGGCGAAATAGAGTCCTTTGACCTTGAGCGATTCCATCGTATAGCGGTTCACATCCTCGCAGCTCACGCCGCCCGCAGTAACGACGGCATATTCGAAAGGCGCATAGTCCGAAATCGGAAAAACCATCCCCTTGAGGAGCTTAACCAACCGTTCGATCTGCTCGGGCGTAATCTTGCGGATATAATTTTTAGAATGGGCGCCGACCTCTTCAGAAAGAGGAATGACCAGCGCCTTCGGAACGAGCTTGCGGAGCAGTTCGGAGAAGAACTCCTCGGGCCCCATCTCCGCCATCTCACGGGCGATGCGCTCGCGCAACATCTCCTCGGTCAGCCCCGGTTTCAGATCGACCATCAGTCCGACACCCTTGCCGTCGATCAGGGCGTCCACCGCGTCCCGGCTCATGCGGAGCGCCACAGCGCCTTCGATGCCGCGCTCGGAGAAACCCAGCTCGCCGAACTCTTCGCGCACGGCTTCACCGTCGATGCAGAGCGTCGCACGGACATTCCGGAGCAACAGTCCGTTCATATTTTTGATCCAGAGACAGGACGACACCAGCGGCGTAAGCGACGGCCGCACCGGTTCGACCGCATGCCCCGTATCGGCCGCAAAGACGTAGCCGTCGCCGGTCGAACCCGTAGCGGGATAGGAAACGCCGCCCGTGGCGACGATAACGCGCGGACACTCCTCCTTGCGCTCGAATCCCCGCTTATTGCGGTACCGCACGCCGAAAACCCGACCGTTGAGCGTCATTATTTCGGTCACACGGGTATCATAAACGATCTTCACGCCGTTGTCCACGCAATATTCCAGCAGTGCGTTGGCAATATCCCACGCCTTGCCGCTTCGAGGAAACACCCGCTCGCCGCGTTCGACATCGAGCTTCACGCCCAGCCGCTCGAAGAATCTGATCGTAGCCCTGTTGTTGAACTCGGCGAAAGCGGTCGAAAAAAACTCGGCATTGGTACGCACCTGTCCGGCGAACTCCTCAGGCGGCCGGGCATTGGTCACGTTGCAGCGGCCTTTACCCGTAATGCGCACCTTGCGGCCCGATTTCTCCATCTTTTCCAGCAGCAGAACCCTGTGTCCGTTCCGTGCGGCAGTCCCCGCAGCCATCATACCCGCAGCGCCCGCACCGACGACGATCACATCGTAAGGCAGGCGAACGGCAGCCCCTTCTTTCTGACTTATCTCTTCCATAGGGTACAAAGATAGTGAAAGCCGGGAGAAAACGGGAACTTGTTCGCAGTTTTCTCTCGGCGCATCCCATCTAAAGCTATGTCAAAGACAGGGAAAGGCGAGAGCAATCGTGCGGGATTGCACGCAAAGATTGCCGAATCGCATCCTATCTTATGCAACGCTACGAATAAGCCGGGTACAAAAGCAAATTTATCTGCCTTTTGCCCAAGCGAATAAGGACAAAAATTAAGAATGAGCCGAGAGTAAAAGAGTAAAGACGAATTTATTCGCACTTTGCCGGGGAAAAAGGGGCACGGCAGGACAAGGGCAACAAACAACCCCGGAATCCATTCTGCGGCAGGAAAAACCGACACGACAACGAATCGGCGCGGCAACTCCTGCCCAAAAAGTCGGCATAAGATTATTTATGTCCGAGGAGCGCAAAAAGGTTGCGGCAAGCGCTTTTTTTCCTACCTTTGTCCGGTAATTTTCGTATCGGGGCGAACCGCGCCCGGTAAAACGCGACTTCGTTTTACAAGCAGCCCGCACGCCTCCCGGCACGAAGCAAACCGGACAAACGGCAGATACTCCCGTTTGCCGCAAAGTTCTGAAAATATATGTTAAGTAGAAGACAGCTTAGAATCAAGGCGATAAAGGCCCTGTATGCGCATCTCAAATCCGACTCGGACAATATGATCGCGTCGGAAAAGAACATGATGAATTCGATCGACAAGACCTATGACCTTTATTTCCAGATGATGACCCTTCCGGTCGAACTGGCGCATTATGCCCAGCAACGTCAGGAGCTGGCCAAACAGAAAAAGCTGCCGACCTACGAAGACCTCCACCCCAACACCCGCTTCATCGACAACGCCGTGATCCGTATGATCGCCGACAGCGACACGGTGAATGACCGAATGGCAGCCCGCAAACTCGGCTGGAGCAAATATCCCGAACTCATCCGCACACTTTACAACCAACTCGCGGCGACGGACTATTTCCAGGCTTACATGAGCGCTCCGGAAAGTTCGTTCAAAGCCGACGCAGCGCTTCTGGCGACCTTCTTCGAAAAGGAGTTGCAGGAGTGTCCCATGCTGGACGACGTACTGGAAGAGCAGTCGATCCTCTGGAGCGACGACCTGGGATTCGTACTGACGCTCGTGATCCGCACGATCTCCAACATGCGCCAATCCCACGCGGATGTGAAGATGCTGCCCGAATTCAAAAGCGACGAGGACGCAGAATTCGTCAAAACGCTGTTCGAAAAGACGCTTATCAACTACAACGAGCGGCTGGAATACATCGAAAAATTCACGCGCAACTGGGACGTGGAGCGTATCGTCTTCATGGACAACCTGATTATGGCCACGGCGATCACCGAACTGGTTTCCTTCCCTTCGATTCCGGTGAAAGTGACCCTCGACGAATACATCGACATCGCCAAGTTCTACTCTACGCCCGGCAGCAGCACCTTTATCAACGGCGTACTGGATAAAATCGTGGAGGCGCTGACCGAAGAGGGAAAACTCAAAAAAACCGGACGGGGACTGATATGATGCGGCACATTTTCTGCATATTGCTCATAACCCTCGTCATCGGCTGTCAATCCCGCCGGACGAGCAGCGTCCAGAGCGGGCCGACGCTCGAAATATCGGATGAAACGCTCACCGAAGGTACTTCGGACACGATCCGTTTCGGACGGCTCCACTCCGGCGAAACAGGCATCAAACGGTTCCGGCTGCAAAATACTTCGTCCCGGACATGGGTGGTGGCCCGCTACGAGGTTTCGTGCGAATGTGTCACCCCGGAATTCGACCGACGGCCCCTGAAGCCGGGCGAGGAAATCCCGTTCAGCGTCCGGTTCGACTCGCGGGGCGAGCACGGCTGGCAGATGAAACTGTTGAAACTCTATGCGTCGGGATCGGAGGAGCCGTTACGGATTTACGTCGAAGCCGATGTCGATTAAGAAATTGTTAATTCGCAGGAAAGAAGCGCCGAACGGCTGCGACTCCCGCAAATTTCGACTATATTTACCGGAAAATCCAACGGAGGCAGCCGAAATCCGGATTGCCCGATATATTCGAAGGCATCTCCGGCAGGTGCGAATCTCGATCGGAAAGCACCGGTTCGGGAAAAACGGCCGCCAGCATTCGAATAATTTGGTGCGATACCCGGCTTTCACTATATTTGTACCGATCATAAAGAAAAACCAAATATCAAATCAATAGAAAACTATGATTAACTTACTTCAAGCGACAGCACCTGCACCGCAGGCTGGCGGCGGCTATTCGCTCTTCATCATGCTCGGCCTGATGATTCTGGTTCTGTATTTCTTCATGTGGCGCCCCGAATCGAAGCGACGCAAGCAGATGGCTCAATTCCGGGCCGGCCTTAAGAAAGGCGACAAGATCATCACGGCCGGCGGTATTTACGGCGTAGTGAAAGAGATCAAGGAGACGACCCTCCTGATCGAAGTGGACGGCAACGTCACGCTCCGCATCGACAAAAACATGGTCGTCGCCGACACGAGCGACCTGCAGCAGCAACAGCAGAAATAAAAAAGTACTGAGACAAGAGAACTCCCCTTCCCGATCACGGGAAGGGGAGTTTTACATACGATTATCCGGTCGTCGCCCGAAATAAATAGCAAAACCAAACCGGCCGGCCAGAATCAAAAAACCGGAAATAAGAGGCTCAAGAGAAGAGGGACGGATTCGAATACGCAAAAGCCATGGATTCCCGGTACGCACGGAAACACACACGCCGACACATCGGACGCTGAAAATATCCATTTATTCGTATATTTGCACCCTAATTCTTTCGAAATGGCAAAGAAATTCACTTATAAGACACAAGGTACCTGTTCGAAATCCATCGAAATCGAATTGGAGGGAGATATCGTCAAAAGCGTCCGCTTCGAAGGCGGGTGTCACGGGAATACCCAGGGAATAGGTCTGCTGACGCGCGGGATGCAGGCTGCCGACGTGATCGCACGTCTCGAAGGCATCGACTGCAAAGGCCGGGGAACATCCTGTCCCGACCAGCTGGCAAAGGCGTTGCGTCAGGCCCTCGGACAATAACGGCTACGACGAAACCCGAGAACGGTCCGGTTCTCCAAAATCCGGGGAAACAAAGGAAAAACAAAAGCAGCTATACCGTCAGTCGCACCGCTCCCGGAAATGGCGCTGCCGATGTCTGTCGGTCGCCCGGCCCGATTGTGGTAACGGGCGATTAAATGAAAAGGAAAGTGCTGCCCACCCCGGCAGAGGCAAAAGCAGAAACCTTTTCGGAAAAATACGATGATCCGACGGCACGCCCAACAACGTCTTTCGAAAGCGGCAACCCGATGAGAAAAGGATGCGCCAACAAAAACAAAGATGATTATATACTTTATTATCAAGCGTTTGAAACATCGGATCCGACGCGCCTATTCGCCGCTTGTGCCATGCACGAAAACAAAAAGGCCGGATTTTGAAATCCGGCCTTTCCCGTCGCAGCGACTTCGGCTACGAACGACAGTGTTGAACTACCTGGACTCGAACCAGGAACGACAGAACCAAAATCTGCTGTGTTACCATTACACCATAGTTCAATCCGATGCTCGAAAGCAGGTACAAAGGTACGGCAAAGAATCGATATTTCAAAAAAAATCCTCCGCGAATGGCCGGGGCAGCAAAAAAAATTCCACGGAAAGAGGTAAGTTCGGGTCCAAATCACCGGACACCCTCACTACGGCACAGGGATTGCGGCGTTTCGATTCCATTGATAAAATCGATAATTCAATGCAGTAAGATATGATTATAACCATGATTCTGATTTTTGTGTTCGGGTACCTCTGCATCGCGCTCGAACACAAACTACGCATCGACAAGGCCGCGATCGCCCTGCTGATGTGCGGTGCGTTATGGACGGTATTGAGTCTGCTGGGCAACGACGCCCAGATCGGCACGCAACTGATCGAGCAACTCGGCGATACGAGCGAAATCCTCTTCTTCCTGATCGGCGCCATGACCATCGTCGAACTGATCGACCGGCACGGAGGATTCCACGTCATCACCGACCACATCAAAACCCGCAACAAACGCAAACTGCTCTGGTTGCTATCGATCATCACCTTCTTTATGTCCGCCGTGCTGGACAACATGACCACGACGATCATTATGATCATGCTGCTGCGGCGTATGATCAGCGGACAGAAAGAACGATGGATCTTCGCCAGCGTTATCGTCATCGCGGCCAACAGCGGCGGTGCCTTTTCGCCCATCGGCGACGTAACGACCATCATGCTCTGGATGCGGGGCAACGTCACCTCGGGCCTGCTCGTGGCCAAACTGTTCCTCCCGGCCCTGGTATCGGTAATCATTCCCACGGCCATCGCCTGCCGTTATATTCCCGACGAAAACGCGCATCCCGAAAAATTAGACACGGCGCCCAAACTGCCGCCGTTCGTCGGCCCGCGCTTCAGCCACTTCGTTCTCGTTCTCGGTGTCGGCGGGCTGCTGTTCGTGCCCATATTCAAGGCTGTAACGGGACTGCCGCCCTACCTGGGCATGCTGATATCGTTGGGTGTGCTGTGGGTCTTCACGGAGCTCGTCTATGACCACAAACAGAACATGGAGGAATCTATCAAAAACCGGGTGTCGAAAGTACTCAAACATATCGATATGCCCACGATCCTCTTCTTCCTGGGTATTCTGATGTCGGTCGCAGCATTGCAGAGCGCCGGTTTGCTGACCGACTTCGCCGACTTCCTGGACAAAAACGTACACGAAGTCTATACGATCGCCGGAATCACCGGTCTGCTGTCGGCCGTAATCGACAACGTGCCGCTGGTGGCTGCCTGTATGGGTATGTACCCCGTCGTCGATACGGCAGCCCTGGCCTCGAGCCTCGACCCGGTTTATATGCAGGCGTTCGTACAGGACGGTATCTTCTGGCACCTGCTGACTTTCTGCGCCGGCGTGGGCGGCAGCCTGCTGATTATCGGATCGGCCGCAGGAGTAGTGGCGATGGGACTGGAAAAGATCGAATTCGGCTGGTACCTGCGTAAAATCACGCTGCTGGCATTGGCCGGGTATTTCGCGGGCATGCTGGTTATTTTCCTCGAACATTTGCTGCTGGGCTAAAGAGCATAACAACAAAAAAAGGGCTGTCTAACAAGTTTCAGACAGCCCTTTTTTATTTGTACTGCTTATTCGAGAGCTTTTCCGAATACGCGATTCTAAAAGGATTAAAAAACTTGTTGGACAGCCTTTTTTACTTTTTCCTTCCGTTGCTTCCGGGACAAGATTCCGCATCAGCGAACTTTGGACATGAACTTCTCACGATCAACGACATAGCGGACGTGAACCCCCTCGCCGATCATCCCTTCGGCATCGCGGGCCCCGACATTGAAGGTGAGCTTACGCCCTTCGACTTCGGTCAGCACGGCGGATGCGACGATTTCGGCACCGACGCCCGAAGGCTTGATATGGGTCACGTTCATCTCGGCACCGACGGTCGTCGAACCTTCCGGCAAATGGTCAGCCACAGCCTTCATCGCCGCATTTTCCATCAGGGCCACCATAGCCGGCGTAGCGAATACCTGCAAGTCGCCCGATCCCATCGTTGCAGCCACGTTGCCGCCATCGACCGTTACCTTACTTTGTGCAGAAAGTCCTTTTTCCATCATAATACAACCGTTTTTTATTGCGTTAATAATTCAGAATCATTATCTTTGAACATAGCTTTAGATAGGAGGCGCCTCGGAAAACCGGGAACAAGTCCCGTTTTCGCTCGGCTTTCACTATCTTTGGCAGAAGATAGGATTCGGTTCGGCAATTTTCGAGAACAAGTTCTCACAATTGCCCTCACATTTCACTATCTTTGAATTGCGAAGAGGATTCGAAATCCGTCCGCTTCGGACAGAAGCGCCCTCTCCGCCCTTGTGTTTCATCCTGACAAAGGTACGAAAATTCCGGTTCCGATGAAAAAGTGGTTTTTCCTATCCCTGGTATTGCTGCTCTCCCTGCCCGGGCAGGCTTCGGCCCGACACGGACAGCCGGGCCGATGGCACACCTCTTTCGAAATCGGACCCGACGGCGACACGATCTCGGTCGTCCCCATAAAACCCGTCTTCGTATTCAGCAAAAAAGCTGACCTGCGCCGTTACCGCAAACTGGTCGAAGCGGTGAAGAAAGTCTATCCCGTAGCCCAAGCCGCCAAAGCACAAATGGTTCAAATGGAGGCGGAACTGCTCCGGCTCGAAACGAAAAAGGAACAGAAACAATACATCAAAGGCATCGCCGCAGCGATCAAAAAGGAGTACACGCCCGTGCTGAAACACATGACCCGTACCCAGGGCCGCGTGCTTCTGAAGCTGATTGACCGGGAAACGAAATACACGGCTTACGAAATCCTCCGGGAGTTCCGGGGCGGCTTCGTCGCGGGATTCTGGCAAAGCGTATCGCGTATCTTCGGACAGAATCTCAAGTCGGAATACGACCGAGAAGGGGACGACAAGGTACTCGAACAGATCGTTCTCTATTACGAAGCGGGGCTGCTGTAAACCGCATCCGCCCGCCGTTCACAGACAATCGCCCCTGTTTTCCGTCCGTCTGCAACCTCCGCAGCCACCGACGGCACGATCGAATGCCATCCACCCTCCCATTCGACAGACGAAAATACCCATACGGGCACGATCTCCGGACCACTCCGTCAAAATACAAATATATTTGTATTTCTGTTCGGCATTTTCATAATCTTTGGCTTCGCCTCAAACGCTTCGATCCGACAAAGTGCAGATAAACTTGCTTCCGCACCCGGCTTTTTTCTAATCTTTAACGTCGTTCAAGCATTCCGCCTCAGCAAAATACAAATAAAATTTGCTTTTGCACGCAGTTTATTCGTATCTTTGACTTCGTCTTAGATACTCCGCCTCGGCAAAATGCAAATAAAATTTGCTTTTGCGCTCGGCTTATTCGTATCTTTGCACCGATCGGACAAAACTGCCCGACTTACTTAACCAATTATCGTTCAAATTCTTTATCGTATGAAAAAACTGTTCATTTTCTCGGCTCTCATCACCCTGGCGCTGGGGGGGGGGGAGTTGCAGCGACAGCGAAACAGATGAGTTTCAGAACATTCTGATTCCTCAGGATAACTTATCGGCCTCGATTTCGGCCGATGCGTTGTCCCATACCATCGGTTTCGAGACGACCCAGAGCTGGACGGCATCCGTACGTGAAACCTCGCGTGCCGAAAGCTGGATCTCCATCAACCCCACTTCGGGCGACGCCGGCAAGCACACGATTACCGTCACGCTCACTGAAAACGAAACGACCGAATCCCGCCAGGCGGTCGTCATCATCTCCTGCGGCGGAGAATCCGCGAATATCTCCATCACCCAGCGGGGCGTGGGACAAGACGAACCGGAAGATCCGGACAACCCGAATAACCCCGACAATCCTCAAAAGCCCGAACATCCCGACGTAGCACCCGAAGACCGGCTGACCTGGGTAGAAACGACCTACACCGAGGTTTACAGCGACGGTTCCAGCACCGACAAGAGCTACATGCTCTTCGAATACGATGCCGAAGGTCTTCTGACCGGTTACGACCAATACGATTACGATTCGGAACAGACCGACAAAATCAATGCCTCCTATGAAAGGACGCTCAAACGAAGCGAAGGGAAAATCACAGACGAAGAGAAATGGTTCGAAATCGACGGCAGCAGTTACGAAGGAATGCCCCTTCCCAACTCGGGCGAATACACCAAGGAATACCGCTTGAATACAAGCGGTTTGGTAAGTAGCTACACCGACCCGGACGGCGCCAGCCAGACTTTCACCTACAACGCCGACGGCACGCTGGCTCGCTTGGAATACCGCAACCCTTCCTATCCCGATGAGAACTCGACCTCGACGCTTACCTGGCAGGACGGAAACATCGTTTCCATTTCGACCATCGACGGACGGGATAACGAAACAACGACGTTCTCCTACACCGAACACCTCAACCCCTGGAACGGCATCGACATAGGCGCCTTCATGATCGGCGATGCAGAGGAGTCCGCCATGCTGCTCGGCATCAGCGGTACGACCGTTAAGAACCTGCCCGCCAGCTGTCAAGACGGCAACAGCACTACGACCTACACCTACACGTTCGACGCCGAAGGCCGCGTCAGCACGATCGTGACCGAAGTGAATTGGCAGGACGGCGGCGGCAGCGGCAGCGAGCGCACGGAATATACGCTCCACTACGGTCCCCAAACCGTTTCGAAACCCGATTACATCCCCTACCTGACCAAACAGGAAGTCGTGGACGAAGGAACGCTTCCCTATACATTCTCGGAAGACAATCCGGACGAAAAATGGTACGGTGTAAACGCCTACACCTCCTATGCCAAGATCCGCAGCACGATGTCCGACGGCAGAACCAGCGAAAAAACCGAATATCGGCAGATCAACATCAATCCCTCGACTCAGGAAGGTCCTGTATTAGGCTACCTTTACATCACGCAGGACGAAGCGGACAACTTCCGACTCGTTTCGACCTCTTTCAACGAGATTCCGCTGGGTGAAAACGAGATAACCCCCCACCGTTTCGTCTATACGCTGGAATATAACTGCTTCACGGTCAATCTGGAATTCGACGTGTTCTATCCTTCCTGCACAGTCTTCGATCCTGCGACCGGTGAACAGAAAACCCACTGGATGCCGATGCTTCCGCTCGACAAGAACTGTTTCACGGTATCCGAACCGGAACTGCGGTATATGGGTGAAAATACGGACGAAAACGGCCCTATGAGCGAATACTACTACCGACAGGAGTATCTTTTCCAGGTCAATCGGGATGTGGAGCCTACGGAATACGACTACCAGTTGTTGAGCCGTCATATGTACGTCGCACACTATTAAACCGAAAACACGGGGCACAGCCCCATCAGACAACCCCTCCGAGAACTCGGAGGGGTTTGTTTTTCACCCGCACAAACGACTGTACGGAAAATGTGCAGCGGGCCGCTGCCGCTCCCCGCAGGGATCGCTGACCGGAGTAGAAATCGACTTTCTGAAGATTTCCATTTGGCAGTTACGATAATATTTGTTATATTCGTCACAGAGTCAGACCTCAATCGGCTCACCAACCAATTTTTCCATTAACTAACCTTTTTATCGTATGAAAAAGCTATTAACAATCGTAACCCTTCTGGGATTAACGTGGGGGGGGGAAGTTGCACCGACAGCAACATCGACGAAGAACAGGCCATTCTGATCCCCCAGGAAGCATTATCCGCAACGATCGCGGCCGACAGCGGACTGAAACACACGGTAAGTTTCGAAACCACCGGAGAGTGGTGGGCTTCGGTAGAGTCTCCCGGTAGCGGAGACACTTGGATCACCCTCTCGCCGACCTCCGGCAGTGCCGGTAAAAACACCATCACCGCCACACTTACGGAAAATATCCAACCAACTTCCCGAAAAGCCGTCATCACCATTCTCTGCGGCACAGAATCTGCAGCCGTCACCATCACCCAACAGGGCACCGGAACGAGCGAGGAACCAGCAAAACCGGAACATCCCGAAATATCGCCCGAAAACCGGTTGACCTACATCGAAGTTTCGGAGAATAAAAAAACCACCACCGAAGACGGCACAGAGGAGAGCACAACCCAAGGATACATCGACCTCATCTACGACGCACAGGGCGTGCTGACCAATTTCAACTACTACACGTTCGACCGGAATCAACCCGACAAACTCAACGGTTCCAGCAAGACGGTTCTCAACTGGGGAGCCAATAAATTCTCGCTCTCACAATACAACATCGAAATTACGAGTTACAGCAGCATTCCCAGAATAACAAAAGACGACCGGTCGGAGAGCTACCAGCTGAATAAAAGCGGTCTGATTTCACAATACAGCTATTTCGACGACAATAGGGATGTCTTCATTTACAATCCCGACGGGACCCTCGCAACCAAAGAATTCTATCTGGCTGGAACGGCCCTGGAAAACCTCAGGTCAAAATACAAATGGGAGGCAGGAGATCTGACGAGCATCACGGCATCCGCAAGCAGTTACTGTTTCTCCTATACCTATACACAATTCCTCAACCCCTGGAACGGCATCGATATAGGCAGCTTCGCGATAGCGGGTGTCGATGACATAGGATGCCTGCTCGGTATCAGCGGTACGACGACCAAGCACCTGCCCGCGAGCCAGCAGACAAAATACAAAAACAGCCAGTATCAATACACGTTCGACAACGAGGGGCGCGTCAGCACGATCGTGGTCACCTCGACCTTCCACAACCCCGAAAGTATGGAAAATATCTCGATCGCCACCCAGACCGAATACACTCTCCATTACGGCACTACGCCCTCTCCGGAACCCGATTATCTGGCCTACCTGACCGACCAAAAGATCATCGAAGAGGGAACACTCGGCTATATCTTCGACGGCGACGATCCCGAAGGCGAGCATATCGTGCTGCCGAACGCCTATACTTCCTACGCCAAAATCCTCAATACGCTCTCCGACGGAACCACCAAAGAAACGACGGAATACAGGCAGGTGAAAATTACGCTGCCCGAAGAGCATCTGGGATATATCTACGTCACCCAGCAAGATATCGACGATTTCGAACTTATCTCGGTAACGCAGGAAAAAGAGGATGACGGCAAAGATATTACGAGTCCCCTCACCTATACCTTTACATTCGAATACAACTGTTTCACGGAGAAATTCCGGCTCAAGATCGAGCCACCCTACTGCAATCTCTACTCCGAGCAGACCGGAACATGGAACTTGCACCCGATGCCCACACTGCCTCTCGATGACGACTGCATCGTCTGCTACCCGCCGGAAGTGACCCAACTGAACGATAACCCGATCCAAATCGATTATAAATTCGTTCAGAAATACGTGATCAAGATCAATCCGGAAGCAGAGATAACCGATCAGAACGTTTCACAGATCGACCGATTGCTGTACGTAAGACAATAGCGGATTCGACTCCCGATAGCCCCCTCTTCTCAGAGGGGGTTTATCTTTGTCGCCGACACCAAGGAAAATCAGCACCTCCGTTGCGATTCTGCGAATAGTTTTATATATTTGCAAGCGAAAAATCCGGAGCGGACCTGCAACGGCCGAACAGGGAGAACGATTTGCCCGACACCGCTTTAGCTTTGTCCGGACTGAAAAAACCGACTGCAACGACGGCTCCGCAAAACGAAAAATGCTCCAGCGTCGGGCGGCACCGTTTCCCGGCATACGATAACGAACCGAAACTATGTTTGAAAACTTAACCGATAAACTCGAACGGTCCTTCAAGCTGATCAAGGGCGAAGGCCGCATCACCGAAATCAACGTCGCCGAAACCCTCAAGGAGATCCGCCGGGCGCTGATCGACGCCGACGTCAATTACAAGGTAGCCAAATCCTTCACCGACGAGGTGAAGCAGAAGGCCCTGGGACAAGACGTGCTCAAGTCCGTCAAGCCGGGACAGATGATTACCAAGATCGTCCGCGACGAGTTGGCACAACTCATGGGCGGCACGGCGACCGACATCAAGCTGGAGGGCACGCCTGCGGTCATCCTGATCGCCGGTCTGCAAGGCTCCGGTAAGACTACCTTCTCGGGCAAGCTGGCGGCGATGCTCAAGAGCAAGAAGGGGCGCCAGGTGCTGCTCGTGGCGGGCGACGTCTATCGTCCTGCGGCCATCGACCAGCTCAAGGTGCTGGGCGGACAGATCGGAGTCGAAGTCTATACCGAAGAGGGGAATAAAAATCCGGTGCAGATCGCCGAAAATGCCATCAAATACGCCCGTCAGCACGGTTTCAACGTCGTGATCGTCGATACGGCGGGCCGTCTGGCCGTCGATGAGGCGATGATGCAGGAGATCACGGCGATCAAACAGGCCGTGAAACCGGGCGAAACGCTCTTCGTGGTCGATTCGATGACGGGTCAGGATGCCGTGAATACGGCCCGCGAGTTCAACCAGCGGCTGGATTTCGACGGCGTAGTGCTTACCAAACTCGACGGCGATACGCGCGGCGGTGCGGCGATCTCGATTCGTGCGGTGGTGAACAAACCGCTGAAGTTCATCTCCAGCGGCGAGAAGATGGATGCCATCCAGGTATTCCATCCGGAACGTATGGCCGACCGTATTCTGGGCATGGGCGACGTGGTATCGCTCGTGGAACGCGCCCAGGAGCAGTACGACGAAGAGGAGGCCCGCCGCCTGAAGAAGAAGATCGTCAAGAACCAGTTCAACTTCAACGATTTCATGGGGCAGATCGCGCAGATCAAGAAGATGGGCAACCTCAAGGACCTGGCCTCGATGATCCCCGGTATGGGCAAGGCTCTCAAGAATGTCGAGATCTCGGACGACGTATTCAAGCAGACCGAAGCGATCATCAACTCGATGACTCCCCTCGAACGCGAGAAACCCGAAATCATCGACGCCAAGCGCCGCGAAAGGCTCGCCAAAGGCAGCGGTACGACGATGGCCGAGGTGAACAAACTGATGAAGCAGTTCGAAGACACGCACAAGATGATGAAGGCCGTCGCCGGAGGCAATATGAAAATGCCCAAATTACCCGGACGCGGCTTCCGCAGATAAGCGGGATGAATACTTCGCCAACTACTTTATACCCCTTCGGTTCGGGTTCCGAACCGAAGGGGTTTTCCTTATGACATCTATCATATAATCGACCCGCTTCCGGGCAAATCCGGCATCCTCTGCAACCACGCACCGGCAGCGAAAAGGCGATTCACACATGCTCTCCGAAATCGGTGTCAGCTCATAATTGGGCAAGCAGAATGCAGGACAAATCCGGAAAGGCTTCGCCCGTAAACACGAAGAACGGATTCGTCCGGAACACCTTGCAGACGAGTACAAGAAAAATATACAGAAATAGGAAAAAACCGGAGAGGAAAACACAACGCGAAGGACCGAAGAAAACGCGTTTTTTCCGACCCGATCTTCCAATCCGTCCGATAACGGGCTTTTCCCGGAAAAACAGCGGCGTCGAAAAGAGCCGCAACCTCCCTCGGCCCCCCCCTTATCCGAAAAACGCCACCGACCGACTCCTTCTGAACATAGAAAGATGACGCTTCATTTGGCAGGGGGTATTTTTTTCGCTATCTTTGTAAAAGATAGGAGGCGGTTCGGCAATCTTAGCGTGCAAATCCGTGCGATTGCTCTCGGCTTTCACTATTTTTGGAGCAGGCAGCATGGCGGCCCGGCATGAAAAACAAGTTCGTTCGTTTTATGCGGTCCTCGCTTTCACTGCCTTTTCGTGAGAATCAGACAACAGACATCCTATGCACAAGGCCGGTTTCGTCAATATCATCGGAAATCCCAACGTCGGCAAATCGACGTTGATGAACGCACTCGTAGGCGAACGCCTCTCGATCATCACCTCCAAAGCCCAGACCACGCGCCACCGCATTCTGGGAGTGGTCAGCGGCGAAGATTTCCAGATCGTCTTCTCGGATACGCCGGGCATTCTGAAACCCAGCTACAAACTCCAGGAGTCGATGATGAAATTCGTCACCGGCGCCGTGAACGATGCGGACGTAATCCTCTACGTCACCGACACGGTGGAACAAAGCGACCGTTCGAACGACATCCTCGAAAAGATCCGCCAAAGCGATATTCCCACCCTCGCGGTAATCAACAAGATCGACCTCACGACGCCCGAAAAGCTCGAAGAGCTCGTCGATAAATGGCAGGCGCTGCTGCCGGCCGCCACGATCGTCCCGGTATCGGCACGCGAGAATTTCAACATCAAGGGACTTTTCGACCTGATTCTGGAACGGCTGCCCGAGGGAGAAGCCTTCTACTCCAAAGATACGCTCACGGACAAAACGCTGCGATTCTTCGCCTCGGAAATAATCCGCGAAAAGATCCTGCGCAACTACGACAAGGAGATCCCCTACTGTTGCGAAATAGCGATCGAAGCCTACAGGGAGGAACCGACGATCGACCGCATTTCGGCGGTCATCTATGTCGCACGCGACTCCCAGAAGGGCATCCTGATCGGACACAAGGGCGAGAAACTCAAAAAAGTCGGACAACAGGCCCGCGAGGACATAGAACAATTCCTCGGCAAGAAGGTTTTCCTGGAGTTGTACGTCAAAGTAAACGAGAACTGGCGCGATAACGAACGGCAACTCAAGCGCTTCGGATACGAACAAGAATAATCACAACCAAATCGGGGTGTCGTGGCATTGCGCAAATTTATCCTGAAAATCATCCTGTTGGGGACGCTGCTGGGCAACGCTGCCGCTGCCGACGCCCAATACAACAAAGACTACTTCTACTGGGCCAGCCGCCGTTGCCTGATGAACCGCGAATATCAGGAGGCGATTCGTGTGCTCAACATCCTGTTGCGGGCCGATCCGGACGCCGCAGAGGGCTATTTCCTGCGGGGTGTAGCCAAATTCAACCTCGACGACCTGCTGGGTGCCGATACCGACTTTTCGGCTGCCATCGTCAAAAACCCCGTGTTCACGACCGCCTACATCTACCGGGCGCTGACCCGTACGCGCATGGGCAACTACGACGACGCGCTGCAGGATTTCCGCGAGGCGATCGACCTGAGGCCCGACCTGCCGGACGCCTATTACAGCCGGGGCTATACGCGCCTGCAGAACAAGCAATACGAGGAGGCGATCGAGGATTTCGACAAATTCATCTTCCAGGAAAACAAGGTAGCCGACGCCTACATCGGCCGCGGCACAGCCTACCTCTACCTGAAGGACACCGTACGGGCCCTGGAAAATTTCGACCAGGCGATCCGCACCAACCGCGAAAATCCCAACGGCTATTACCAACGCGGAACCTTGTTGCTGCAAAAAGAGGAGTATGCCCGAGCCGAAGCCGATTTCGACATGTCGATCCGCTGCGACTCGGCTTTCCTGCCGCCCTATTTCAACCGGGCGGTGGTCTATTCCAACACCAACCGTCCGATGCAGGCCCTCGCGGATTTCGACCGGGTGCTACAACTGGACTCGACCAACTCGTTCACCTATTTCAACCGGGCGATTCTCCGCACCCAGATCGGCGATTACAACCGCGCACTCGACGACTTCGACCGCGTGGCGCTCTACTCCCCCGGCAATGTCCAGGTCTATTACCTGCGTGCCATGCTCAAAACCCGCTTGGGCGATCTCGAAGGCGCCGAGCGCGACTACACCCGGGCCATCGAACTCTACCCCGACTTCGCCAACGCCTACCTGAACCGCAGCGCCCTGCGCTATGCGTTGCATAACCCCAAGGCTGCGAAACGGGACGAAGAGATTGCCCAACGCAAGATCGCCGAATACAAATCCCACCTGAAGGACAGCACCTACTCGATCTATGCCGATACGACACAACGGATGGACAAACTGCTGGCCTTCGACAACCAATTCACCAACAACTACTTCGACCGCATTTCGGAACAACCGAACCTGGGCCGCAGCAACATGCGTCTGCTTCCCCTGTTCCGCTTCACCCTGATGCAGCCCGACACCACCCGGATCGAGGCGTCGAACCGCTATACCCTGCAACGGGTCAAAGACTTCGAGAAAAAACTGGACAATCCCTACCTCGTCCTCTCCAACCGGCCCACGAACATCGATGCGGACTCTTTGGCGATGCTCGACAGCCGCTATGCCGAAATCCTGCGCCAGAATCCGCGCGACTGGCTCCTGCAAGTACAATATGCCATTTCGCAATCGCTGATCCGACAATTCACCAATTCGGTCGGCGCCTATTCGTCGGCTATCGCAGACAATGCCGCCAATCCATTCCTCTACTTCAACCGGGCCGTGACACGGGCCGAAATGATCGACTTCATTTCGGGCCTGGACAATCCCTATCAGCGAATTTCGATCGACTCCGACCCGGCGAACAAACTCACCAACACCCATACACGCACCTACAATTACGACGAAGCCATCGCCGATCTGGACAAGACGCTCCGCCTCTTCCCGAACTTCGCCGAAGCCTACTACAACCGGGGAACGCTGCTGGCTCTTTCAGGCAAACTGCCCGAGGCCTTCGAAGATTTCTCAAGAGCCATCGAACTGAATCCCCTCTTCGCCGAAGCGTTCTACAACCGGGGCATGACCCAAATCTATATGAAAGACACACGCAAGGGCTGCCTCGACCTCTCGAAAGCCGGAGAGCTGGGCATTACCTCGGCCTATGAAATCCTCAAACGTTACACGGGGGAGCATACAGAAGCTTTTTAACTAACAATAACCAATTCAATAAACTATGACACAAGCTATTCAAAAGAAACTGAACGACTCGGCGTGGGCTCGGTGGACCGCGCTGATTCTGGTGGCGCTCACCATGTTCTTCGGCTACATGTTCGTCGATGTCCTCTCGCCGTTGCAGAACATGCTCGAAAGCACCCGAGGCTGGAGCCCCACGATTTTCGGACTGTACGGCGGTTCGGAATTCATTCTGAACGTCTGCGGTTTCCTGCTCGTCGCAGGTATCATCCTCGACAAGATGGGCGTACGGTTTACGGGTATTCTTTCGGCCTCGCTGATGGTACTCGGTGCCGGTATCAAATTCTACGGGCTGAGCAACTACTTCTATGAAGGCGGATTCGGTTACGAGTTCCTCAATTCGTTCCTCACGGACATTCCGGCCAGCGCGAAGCTCGCCTGCCTGGGCTTCATGATCTTCGGCTGCGGTACGGAGATGGCCGGTGTGACAGTATCCCGTGCAATCGTCAAGTGGTTCACGGGGAAAGAACTGGCTCTGGCGATGGGCCTGGAAATGGCTATTGCCCGACTGGGCGTATTCGCCGTATTCAGCCTGTCGCCCTGGGTGGCTAACTGGGGCGGCGATCCGAGCGTAGCACGTCCGGTAGCCGTTGTCGGCCTGTTGCTCTGCATCGGCCTGCTGACCTACATCGCTTTCTCGGTCATGGACTTCAAACTCGACAGACAAACCGAGGCAGACACCCCGATAGGAGAAACCGAAGAGCCCTTCAAGGTCGCCGATCTGAAGAACCTTTTCAGCAGCAAAACCTTCCTGATCGTTTCGGCACTCTGCGTGCTCTACTATTCGGCGATTTTCCCGTTCCAGCGTTTCGCAACGGGTATGCTCGAAAGTAATCTGGGCATCACCAACCAGCAGGCTTCGGACATCTTCCGCTGGTTCCCGATGGGTGCAATGATTCTGACTCCGCTCCTCGGCTGGTTCCTCGACCACAAGGGCAAAGGCGCGACGATGCTGATGATCGGTGCGATCCTGATGTTCATCTGCCACATGACTTTCGCACTGGTTCCCCTCACCCCCGCTATCGCGTTCTCGGCGATCATCCTGCTCGGCCTCTCTTTCTCGCTGGTTCCCGCCGCCCTGTGGCCTTCGGTACCCAAGTTGGTCGATAACCGCTATATGGGTTCTGCCTATGCAACGATTTTCTGGATCCAGAACCTCGGACTGATGGCCTTCCCGATGATCATCGGCTGGGTTCTCAACAAGGTCAATCCCGGCGTGGGAGAAGCGATCAAAGCCGGTGAACACGTAAGCTACAACTACACGGTTCCGATGCTGATTTTCGCCAGCCTCGGCGTATTGGCTTTCCTGCTGGCTTTCTGGCTCAAGCTCGAAGACCGTAAAAAGCACTACGGCCTGGAACTGCCCAACATCAAGAAATAACGATAATCCGTATCCCCGGTCTGCCGGAAAAATGATGAGTAAACCCCCGCTGCAAATTGCAGCGGGGGTTTTGTAATAAAGAGTCTATCGGCTAAAGCGACGAGGATCGTACGAGATTCCGCTTTTCGAGATACAAGAGTTCCTATTTAATCGGATCGACCCTCTACGCTTCCTATTTAACCAATCGGTAAAGTTCCGTAATGCGATCGCACATCGCATCCCACGAAAAGCGCTTCTTCTCCTCTTCCATGTTCGCACGGAATCCCGCGAGCACATCGTCCCGCCAGATACGGTCGATGGCCCGGGCGACTTCTGCGGCATCGGGACGGCAGACGAAGCCGACACGACCGTCCGGCACGATCTCCGGAAGACCGCCCACGTCGGTCACCACCATCGGCAGGTCGAATTGATAAGCGATCTGGGTCACGCCGCTCTGCGTGGCCGAACGATACGGCTGCACCAAAAAATCTGCGACGGAAAAATAGTAACGCACCAATTCGTCCGGAATAAAATAGTCGTGCAGAATCACATCGTCCTCCAGTCCGTTGTCGGCGATTTGCTTCAAATACTTCTCTTTCGGAGCATAGAACTCACCGGCCACGATCAGGCGCCGGTCTTCGGCAGGATGCTCCCGCTTGTAGATCTTCCAGGCATCGAGCAACAGGTCCAATCCCTTGTAGTCCCGAATCAGACCGAAAAAGAGCGCATAGCGTTTCGAAGGATCCAGTTCGAGGCGGATGCAGGCCTCCGTACGGTCGATGACGATACCGAAATTTTCGAAAAGCGGATGCGGAGAGAAGAGCGCCGGAACCTGCGTATATCGGCGCAATTCGCGGTGCACCTGCTCGGACATATAGATAAAGCCGTCCACCGCCCTCAGGAAATAGCGGTTGAACGGCTTGTCGGTCATATGGCGTTCATGCGGTTCGACGTTGTCGATCTGACAAAGGATACGCGTCGTACCGTTCTTTTTGGCAAAACGGGCAATCGTACCGAAACAGGGCGCCATAAAGGGGGTCCAGTATTTCATCAGCACGAAATCCGGCTTCTCGCGGGCGATCCACCGCCCCACGGCGATCCAGTTGAACGGATTCATCGTATTCACGCACCGCACGATGTACAGATCGGGCGGCGGAGGTGTCTGCACCGTCTGATTCCTGCCGGGAAAGAAAATACGGGGATACTGGAGCGTGAAAGTCTTGATCTTCACCTCGTCGCCCCGATGTTGGAAAACCCGGGCCATGCTCTGCATAATTACGGCCAAGCCCCCACGATACGGATGGGCGGGCCCCACGATCGAAATTTTCATACCCCGAACTTTTATTTATAACTGAAATCGAATCCCCGAACGGATTCAAACCTTCGGTACGGCCCTCCTGTTTTCGAATAAACAGCGCACGGCAACTTCAGGAAAAATACAAATACCCTACCGAATCCTGCAACAAGGAGATAACGATAACCGGTTCGGGAGGAACTGCCCGAACCGGTTATCACTATCCATCCTATTTCGTTTTATTATACGCCTCCACACCGCTCTTCAGGAAGTCGATGTATGCCTCCACGTCGAGATTGTAAGCCCGCTTGGGAACCAATTCCTGCCCATCACGGCCGAGGATCAGGTAGTTGGGCTGTCCGTTCACCCCGAAACGGGTCTGGGCGATGTAGGAGTTGATGCGGCCGATGTCCTTGAGAACCTTGCCTCCCGCAGTGGTCACCCATTCGTTCTCGGGCACTTTGGTCTTGTCGTCGGTATAGAGGGCTACCAGCACGTAATCGTCGCGCAGGATCTGCTGCACGCGCGGATCGCTCCAGACGCGGGCTTCCATTTCGCGGCAATTCACACAACTGATTCCCGTAATGTCCACAAACAAGGGTTTATCGGCCTCCCTGGCAGCGGCTTCGGCCTGGGCCAGATCGAAATACCCCGGCAGATCGTAAGGCCAGTGCAGGATATCCGCATATTTGATCTTTTCAGTCGTCTGTGCCGTTGCTGACGGTGCGGCAACGACACCCTGCGTATTGATCACGAAGTCCTGCGTATGCATCGGGGGCAAATAGCCAGAAAGAGCTTTCAGCGGCGCACCGAACATACCCGGAAACATATAGACCGCGAACGAAAGCGAAGCGATGGCCAGCGTCAGCCGCGTCACCGAAACGTGCTTGAGTTCGTCGTCGTGAGCGAAGCGGATCTTACCCAGCAAATAGAAACCCAGCAATGTGAACACGACGATCCAGATCGCCAAATAGACCTCACGGTCGAGCAACCCCCAGTGGTAGGTCTGGTCGGCCATACTCAGGAACTTGAAACCGAGGGCGACCTCGATAAAACCGAGAACGACCTTCACGGAACCGAGCCAACCGCCGCTCTTGGGCAGGTCTTTCAGCAAGGAGGGGAAGAAAGCGAAAATCGTAAAAGGCAGAGCAAAAGCCAGCGAGAAAGCGAACATCGTCACGATGGGCACCCAGAATTCGCCGGCAGTCGAACGAATCAGGACGTTGCCGACGATCGGCCCGGTGCAGGAGAACGACACCAACACCAGCGTCAGAGCCATGAAGAAGATACCGATCAAACCGCCTTTGTCCGCGTGCCGGTCGCTCTTATTGACCATCCAGCTCGGAAGCGTGATCTCGAAGGCCCCGAAGAACGATGCGGCGAAAATCATGAACACGATGAAGAAGATCAGGTTGGGAAGCCAGTGCGTAGCCAGCCAGTTGAAGATGTCGGCCGTCACGGCATCGCCGCCCACCAGACGCGTAATCAGAATGATCGCCGCAATGGGAAGCGTATAGAGCGCTACGATGAAGAAACCGTACATCGAAGCCTTGAAACGTCCCGCAGCAGGCGATCCGCTGCCTTTCATAAAGAACGATACGGTCATCGGGACCATCGGGAATACACAAGGAGTGAGCAGCGCCGCGAAGCCCCAAAGAACCGCTTCGATAATCAGACCCCACAGGGTTTTGGACTCTCCGGCTCCGTCGCCGGAAACAGGTTGATCCGCAGCATCCCCGGCCGCAACGGATGCCCGGGCCGCCTCGGGATCGCCGATCGTGATCTCGAATCCCCAATCCTCGGGCGAATTGCAATTTTCCTCCTCGCAGGAACGCCAGTTGATATTGCCTTTCAATACGGCGCCCTCACCCGTCAGGGTGACTTTCTGACCGAGGATGATTTCATCGAAATAAGTACCCATTTCGACCTCGAAAATATCGTCGTATTCGCGTTTGGAAGCGTTGATCTCATAAGGATCGCCGTCGAGCGTCAGGCCCGTTGCAGGCTCGAACTCCACCAGGGTCGAAGAAACGTCCGAATGCAGGTCGTACGTATGCCATCCCGGCAGGATCTTACCCGTAAATACGACTTCGTAATTCGAATCGCCGAGGTCCTTCACAATGCTGTCCCAGGTAATGGTCGGGGACTGCGCGTGAGCCGACAACAAACTCGTCAGGAAAGCCGCCAGCAGCACGATACGGATATAAAATTTCATATCTCTATTATTTTAATAAGTTAATAGTTTTTTTCGCGTGTAAAGATATGAAATTTTATTCAAAAACCACGTATGGGACGCATTATCTCGCGTCCGCGAGGAAAAACTACTCGGAAACCTTCCCTTCGGCTTCGGCCTTGCTGCGTGCAAAAGATTGCAAGGCGAGGTACTCCTTGTCGCCGTAATCGAGCAGGTTCTGCAACTCGTTGCGGAAATAGTCCAAGTGCTCCTCCTCTTCGACGGCCAGATCCTGGAACATCTTGTGCGTTACCGAATCGTCGGCTTCGGCCGCAATGCGAGCGGCATCGTTATAGCTGTCGATCGTACTCTGTTCCAGCTGTATAGCGAAACGGAACATCTCCTTGGGATCGGAGATCTGGCGCGTCGTAAACGACGGGTTCATATTCACGTCCCCCTGCAAGAAGAGGATACGGTCGGACAACTCCTCGCTGTGACGCATTTCGGCGATGGAAATCATCCGCATCTTTTTGGAAAGATACTCGTAACCGGCATCTTCGAAATGGACATGGAAATACATGTACTGGAGCGAGGTGGCAATCTCTTTTCCCAAAGCATCGTTCAATAGATCGATACTTTTCTGGTACTTGTTCGCAACTTTGATCTTTTCCATAATAATAAAGGTTTTGTCTCTATATCGGCAAAACCCGTTCCAGAAAGGAACAAAGCCGATCGTAAAAACGGACCGAAACGAAGTCGATTCGGTTCGGCTCCCTGCCTCGCCCGCCACCACGAAATACGACACATCAACGCCACTCGAGCGCCGCCCGGACAGCGGCTTCCTCTCCGTTCGAAACCTCAAACAGCGACAAGCCGTCCCGTTGTTCGTACCCGACCGTAAGGGTTTGCCCGTAACGGCATTCGTGCATGAAATGAATGTCAAGACGCACCGGGCGGATCGCGGTCAGCTGCTCGATGGGCAGCATATCGAACATCATGTTGATATAGCGCATCGTATTGACGTGACGGTTGAAGTCGATGTCGCTGTAAACCACCCGGTGTTCGGCAATATGCTGCGGAACGATCCCCGTCACTTTGCGCGGCTTTTCGGTCGGCGACGGAGCATCCACAATCGAATCGGCGCAGGTGCCGATGACCGTATTGAGATCGATCGCCTTGCGGGCACCCAAGTCGATGATGCACCACTGCGTCACGGCCCGCCCGAACTCCCGGCCGGCGGCATCGTGCAGCGTGAAATTACGGGTCGAGAGCATCCGGTTGTACTCGTTCACCCACGTCACGATTTCATAAGAGCTGTATTGTTCGGGGCGGTCGTCGATCTCGATCGCCATGCGTGAAAGCACCCACGAGCGGTTTTCCTTATTCAACTTATCGATCCCGAACCCTTTGCGCTGGGCATCGACACCCGCCGTATTGAGGACCTCGTTCGCCAAAGCCGGAACGGTCATCCGAAGTGTGAAATCGACCTGCTGAGGGTCTGCATAATAAGTGTAACCTGTTTTCTCTGCCATATTTCAGTGCGTTTTTCAATTTCAAATGCAACGAAACGACAATCCGCCGGTTATCCGCCGGGCCGGGAGAAAGCCGTAGATACCGAATGGTTTCATTCCTACAAAAACGCCCCGGCCCGGCTTCCTGCGGACAGTAGCGGCGTATGCCGGAAACAGAGCGAAGCCTTCCGGCCGCGCCGACTGCATTTCGTGCAAAGATACGAATAAGCCGGGTGCAAAAGCAAATTTTATTTGCGTTTTGCCGGCATGGAGTGTCTAAGAAGAAGTCAAAGATAATAACAAGAAGAGCGGAGAACCAAACTCAACTTTTGTTTTCGGCTCCCCCGCGTAACGAAGCTCGTAGAGGGGCTTTCTCGTTTCGATCGTCCGTACTTGCAGGGGCCTCGCCTCCAAGACGGGGATGATCCCTGCCGGTCCGACCTTCGGTAGGTTTCAGCCGGGTTGCCCGTCCGATCTCCGGTTCGGGAAAAGTCCGGAAAATTCCGCTCCGTATTCAGACGAGAAACATCATTCGTTATATTTTATTGCGTTTTTATCGAAAAACGATAAAAATTATTTGTTTTGCAGAAGTTCTTTACTATCTTTGCCTCACCGGAGGTTAAAAACAGGTCGAACACCTCCATTACGTATTCAGCAAACCGAAAATGGACAAAAAACAGAAAAAATCTTTGCGGCGCCATCTGCTGGTCATTTACATCTTTTATTTCCTGGCTCTGGCCGCAGGATTCATCCACAGCTTCGTGCCCCACGTGTCGTCGAGTCTGGCGACAGGTTGGCAGGCTGCGTCCGAAGACATTCGGATGCAGGAAAAACACGGTATCGCGCAACACACCTACTTTTTGGCGGCCCGGTTGCAAAACGCCCAGAGCGACGAAACTCTTTTCCCGATAGAAACCGGACACGCATCGATCTCCACCGAAGCCGAATATACGGGGGTTAATATCTACGTCAAAACGGACGAAAACAGTGACCCGACAGTAGTCCGGACACTGAACAGAATCAATTACATACTGCTGCTGTCCATCCCGGCCCTGCTGGCCAAGCTCTCTATCCTGATCCTGGTAGCGCTGATTATCAATATCCTGCGCAAATCGGTACGGGACGAACAACCCCTGCCGGGGCGTATCATCATCTACACGCGTGCCGTAGGGTTCCTGCTGATTCTGGCCGAAGTCTGCACCGGAGTCGGCTCTTATATTTACCAGAGTACGACCCGGACGTTTCTCGAAGATTCGCCCCTGCAAGTCGCCGCCTCGTTCCCGCTCAACTACTGGAACATCGTCATGGCGATTCTGGTACTCTTCTCGGCCGAGGTCTTCTCGATCGGATCCCGGTTGAGCGAAGAGCAAAAACTCACGATCTAAAGAAAAAATAAATGTCGATATACAATATACACACGGGGGGGGGGACGCAAGACATGGCGATAATCATCAACATAGATGTCATGATGGCGAAACGAAAGATGTCACTCGGCGAGCTCGCCGAGCGGGTCGATATCACCCCGGCCAACCTTTCCATTCTCAAGAACGGCAAGGCCAAGGCGATCCGCTTTTCAACGCTGGAAGCCATTTGCCGCGAACTGAACTGCCAGCCGGGCGACATCATCGAATACCGACCGGAAGAAACAACCGAATGACAACGCAATACAAATAATTTCACCCAAAATCAATTAACAATCATTTTATGAAAAGGTTCATTCTTTTACTTGTCACGCTGTTCGCAATGACGAATGTCATGGCGCAACTACAGCCTGACATGCCGATTCCCGCCGATAAGGAGGTGCGCGTCGGACGACTCGAAAACGGCATGACGTACTACATCCGTCACAACGAAAAACCCAAGGGACAGGCATCTTTCTACATTTTCCACCACGTAGGAGCTGTCCAGGAGGAAGATTCCCAACAGGGCCTCGCCCACTTCCTCGAACACATGGCCTTCAACGGCACCAAGAACCTGCCGGGCAAAAAGATGATAGAATATCTGGAGCGTAACGGCGTCAAATTCGGTGCGGACCTGAATGCCTACACCTCTTACGATGAAACATGCTACAACCTGGACAATGTGCCCACAGCAAACCCTGCGACGATCGACACCGCACTGCTGATCCTGCACGACTGGTCGCAGTTCATCAGTCTGGAGCCTCAGGAGATCAACAACGAACGCGGCGTAATCATGGAGGAGCTGCGCACCCGCGACGGAGCTGGATGGCGCGCCATGGTACGACGCAACGCCGCCGTCAACAGAGGCTCGAAATACGAGCACCGCAACGTAATCGGCTATCTGGACGGTCTGAAGAGTTTCGACCATAAAGCCTTGTACGACTTCTACAAAACGTGGTATCGCCCGGAATACCAGGCGATCGTCATAGTCGGCGATATCGACGTCGATCGGATCGAAAACAAGATCAAAACCCTGATGGCGGATATTCCGGTTTCCCCTGCAGATGCCCCGCAGAAAGAGGCTTACCTAGTTCCTGAAAACGAAGAACCCATCGTCAGCATCTTTTCCGATCCCGAAATGACGGCTTCGGTCATGCGGCTCTTCATCAAACGACCCGCTCTCCCCAAGCAATACAACAACCTGATAATTAGCCAAATGTACGACGTACTCAACTCCTACACAAGTGCCATGGCGAACGATCGCATGAATGAAATCGCCATGCAGCCCGATGCTCCGTTCCTGAGTGCCGGGATGGATTCAGGCAACATACTGGGAGTGAATCCGACCCAAGATCTCACGATGGTCGCCGTACAAACTCGAGACGGAGAGTTGCTCCGCGGTTACAAAGCTATCCTCGAAGAGATGGAGAAGATGAAGCGTTACGGCTTTACACAGAGCGAATTCGATCGTACGAAAGCTGAATTCCTGCGTCAGGCCGAGGCTACCTATGCCAATCGGAACGACCTTACAAACGGACAATATGTTCAAACCTACCTGGCGAATTACAAGAAAAATACCGCTATGGCAGATGCCGAAACGCAGTACAACCTCGACAAACAATACCTCGAAGCATTGACCCTCGACGATGTGAATGCTTGGGTAAAACAGCTTCTGACACCTGAAAACCAGGTTATCACCGTCGAAGTACCGAAGAAAGAAGGACTGACCGAGCCGACCGAAGCCGAACTTCTGGCCATCCGCAGCGAGGTCATGGCATCCAACGTCGAGGCTTACCAGGACAATACCGTCAGCGAGCCTCTGATCCCCGCAGATATCAAGCTGAAAGGCTCGCCCGTGAAGAAGACCGCATACAACGAGGATCTCGGAACGACCGAATGGATTCTCAAGAACGGTGTGAAGATCATCGTCAAACCGACCCAACTCAAGGCGGACGAAGTCCTGCTGCAGGTACAGGCTGACGGCGGGATGTCGCAGCTTGCCGATACGGAGGTGAAGGAAGGTGAATTCCTTCCGGTCATCGCGGCCCAGTCGGGAGTGGGCAAATTCTCTGCAATCGAACTGAACAAGCAGCTCGCAGGCAAGAAAGCCGGAATCAACCTGTACGTCAATAACTACAGCAACGGTATGAGCGGTTACTGCTCGCCCAAAGACATCGAAACGATGCTCCAACTGCTCTACCAGAACTTCACAAGTCCCCGCTTCTCGGAGGAGGATTTCAACACGACGATGGACAGCTACAAGGCATACGTCCAGAACCTGACCTCGAATCCCGACTACATCATGCAGATAGAAACGATCAAAACGCTTTACAGCGACAATCCGCGTCAGCAGCCGCTGACGATCGAGGCCCTGGAAAGCATCTCGTTCGAAAATCTGCCGAAAACCTTCAAAACGCTCTACCCGGGTGCGAACAGCTTTACGTTCACCTTCGTAGGCAACGTGGATTTGGAAACGTTGAAGCCGTTGGTCGAGAAATATATCGGTTCGATTCCCACCTCGAAACACGTGCTTAAGTTCACGGACGACAAACTCCGCACAGCCAAAGGCAAGGTCGTGAACGACTTCCGCACCCCGATGCTGCAGCCGAAAGTTTCGGAGTTCCTGCTCTTCTCGAGCGATGCGGACTACACGCTGCGCAACAAGCAAACCATGTTGCTGCTCAACATGGCTCTAAACAACCGTTACCTGAAATCCATCCGCGAGGAGAAAGGCGGCACGTACGGAGTACAGGTAAGCTATACTCTCTCGTATCGTCCCGAAAAACAGGCCCTCCTGCAAATACAGTTCGACACCAACGAGGAGATGGCCGACGAACTCGTGCCGATCGTTTTCGATGAAATCGAGAAAATCGCGACTGAAGGACCGGAAGCCAAAGACATCAACGACTCCCGCGAATACTTGGTCAAGCAATTCAAGAATACGCTCGAAAATAACGGCACCTGGTTCGGGTTGATCGACGACTACAACCGTCACAAGCAGAATCTGCTCGCCGACTACGAAAAGACCCTGAACAGCATCACTTACGACGAGATCCGCGACCTGGCGAAGAAGCTCCTCGACAGCGGCAACGTAATACAGGTCACCATGCGTCCCGAAGCTCAACCCGAAACAGATGAATAATCATCAATAACAGGTTTTATTCACTACTACCCCCGAACTCTCACCGGTTCGGGGGTTTTCTTTGGTTTCGGACTCCTGTTCACGGATGTTTCCTTTTCCGCTCCTATCTGCAATGCAGGAAGATCGTCCACGCACAGGAATCGTATCCGTTTCCGGAAAACAGACGCGGAACCAAACTCCACGAACGACGTTATGTCATACCCCGCCATGCTTTCCGATTCCGCACTTCGCATCGAATTCTCCGTTTCGGCGACGCTCTTCCGTTTGCGGACAGCTCTCTGCCGATCACGTTGCCCCTTCCCGGCAGTCGGAATCGCATTATGCGGACAGCAGGTCCCCCGGTGCGACAGCCTGCCAACTTGCAGCAAAAGAACGATCCGAACAATGTCTTGCTTTTTTCGGACATACGGCAACCGGCTCCCCGGCAGGCAGGAAAAACAGTAACGGGACAAGATCATGCGCTCCGACTTCCGCGCACTGCTCTTCCCTGAAATTTACGCCTCATAAGACCGGAGGCAGCTCCTTCGCGGACAATACGAGCGGAATCGCAACCGCATAAAGAATAAAAAACGGGCCTCATCAAAAAGATGAGGCCCGGCGATTTCAACTGCAAACTGCGGCTATTTCGAAGTCACGACCACGTCGGACGCCTTGTTCAGCAACAACTGATAGGCCGCCGTCGCATCGCTGCCCTGCGAAAACTTGGTATAGATCGCGGTAATGTTCACCACGGAACCGTCCGCAGGTATTTTCTCGTCACGGAAACGGCAATAACCGCTCGAACGTACGACATAATTGCCTGCGAGGGTGTTGATGTCGCCATAGGTGAACCAGGCAGAGCCATAATAGAACGTACTCTCGTGCGTAAGCTCATCGACCCGCTTCGTCGCCCAGGTAGCCCAATCGTTGATATCGGTCCAACCCGGAGAATTCACATCGTAGGAGGTACTGTTGGCGAAGTAGTTGGGGAATGTATTTTTATACCCCCAGCCGGCCTTGCCGAACTTGCTTTCCAACCCTTCGAAACGGATCAAACGCCCCAGCGACTCATCCGTCAGCGTCGAATAGGAAGCGGGAGTAACCACCAAAGTATCGGCCGCCGTCAAGCCGATCAATTCGCCGAGCTTGACATGCTCTTCCAAGGTATTGCGATCCTCCATGTTACCGTTCGCATAATCGGAATTGGTCGATGCGACACCCACGCTGAGCATCGTGCGGTAATTTCCCAGCACCAGACCCTGCAAACGGATATAAACCAGGCGACCGGGAGCATAGGTAATGTAATATCCCGAAGTCACTTTGATTTCAATGGCCGACTGGCAGCTTTCATCGTACAGGTACATCGACTTATAGACGTTACCGGCCTGGTCGCTGGAAATGACTTTGCCCCGAATCACCAGGTCGTCGGTAATGGTCAGCGACTGGCCGATACCGCTGGTCCCGGGATAAGCCTCCTCGAAAATATCCTTCAGCTCCTTGATCGAAATGATTTTACTGTCGCTGAAGTCCGCATCCGTCCATACCTTCGCAGGAGCCGGCGTATCGAAATCGTTATAACAGCCGACGAAGAACAAACTTGCTGTCACCGCCAGAAATATGGTTGCTATTCTATTCATATTCTTCACAATATTAATTCGTTAAGCCGTTAGAAACGGAAATAGACATTCAGGTAGTAAGTCGTGCCGAACAGGTAGAAATACTTGGGAGCGAACTTCTGGTAGGAAGTGATCTCCTTGCCGGTCTTAATGCCCTGCACACGCATCTGCTCATAACCGCCGGTCTTGATATTTTGGTTGTTCAGGATGTTATTCACCTGCAAACTGAAGCCGAGCGTATAACGACGCTGAATGTAGAAATTCTTACCGATGCTCGCACTCAAGGTGTAGGCCGAATCGAACTTCTCCTGACTGCGCAGCTCCCGGATCTGTTCGTCCGTCATCGTAGGCAACAACACCTCGTCCGTACGGTAAAGCGGGTTCATCGACAGATACATATTGTTGTAATAGTTCAGATCGATCGATGCGTAGATGTTATGAGGACCGCGGTACGACAAACCGATATTCATTGCCGTCTGCGGAGTGCTCTCCACGCGCATATCCTTCCAATAGACCGTACCGGAGTTCAGCGGCTCGGCGCTGTTGTCGGCAATCTGCACGTAATTGGGATTCGACGTGTAAGTGTACTGACCCCAACTGATCGCACCGTTCAAAGACAAACCGTTGTAGATCGGAATCGAAGCGGCGACTTCCAGACCGAAATACTGCTCGTCGATACCGCTCAAGGCGAAATTGGTATAGGTCTTCAGCACGTCATCGTAGAAGGAGATCACCTTCGAACGGTCGTTCACCTTCGTATAATAACCGGAAACACGGAGTTTATAATCGCCGTAACGCAGGTTGTACGAAGCGTCGATGCCGTAAACCTTCTCCGTCGTAAGCCCCGGAGTTACCGAATTACGCGTACGGGGCGAAACGAAGGCCGACTGGAACGCAGGAGCATTCTGCATCGCCACGGCGTTGAGTTCGAAAGTATGGTTGGCATTGATGACATAATCGAAATTACCTTTGGCCTTATATACGAAATATTCGAGTTTCTCCGATTTGCCCTTCGAATTATCCGGGAAGAGACCCTTGCGCCAAAGACCTTCGCGCCACATCGAAAGTCCGCCGAGCTCGGCGCCCAACTTCATGCCGAAACCGCCGAAACGGGTGGCATAAGTAGCCCATACACCGCCGGAACGCAGATGCGCCTTGTAGTTGTAGCTGAACTTGTCGCCCTCTCTGACGGCTCTTGCATGACCGTACTGGTTATAATAATCCATATCGTTCTGCGCCATGATCGGATCGCCGAAGTCGCGCTGTGCGAATTTATCGACGTCCACGTAATAGTCGCCGCCGAGCAGATCCTTCACCTCGTCGTAGTACCACGTGCGGTTGATGCGGACGTTGGCTCCGGCCGTCAGACGGGAGTTATCCTTATAGATTCGGCTGATCTGCGCGGCGAGGTTCCAGTCCAACTGGTCGGTATGGCGCTCCTCGATGATATAGTTCGAACGGGCGCCGGGACCGTATATCGCTTCATCCTCGGCATTGCGGAAATTCATGTTGGTCTGGTACATTTCGTCCCAGTCGAAGTGGCGGATATTACCCACGTTGCGCATCCACTGATCCGCCAGACTGGCCGCAGCCATCGAAGCGGCCTCCAGGTCGGTAGCGTTCAGCAACTTGTAGCTCGGCATATAGCGGTAATAATCGGGACGGGGGTCTGCACCGTCGTACCACGTCAGCGCCGAATAACCGTTCTTACCGAAACGGAACGAAGTGGCCAGGTTGAACTGGGTATGCTCATTGGGATCGAACGTATAGTTGATCATAGCGATCGGCTCGTGGCTGTTACGCACGCGCGCATTACGCATCTTGCCGTCCTGGTAGCCCCAGTTGGGGTTGTAATAGTTGTTGCCGACCAGATCGTAAGCCTCCTGCGTGGAAGCCTGCTGCGCACCGCGCTCGGTGGGAGCACCCATAATCGTGAAGCCCAACCGGTGACGCGAATTGAAAATCTTCTCGGCCGAAGCGAAATATCCGTAGGAGTTGTAATAGACGCCGTCCACGTAGGAGTTGCCGCCCTGACGGGTAGATACCGACAACGCATAGGACCAGCCGTTGTCCAGCAGACCCGAACCATAGGTCACCATGGCACGGAAGCGATACATCGAATTGGCGTTCACCAGACTCACGCGAAGTCCCTGGCGCACCTGCGAAGCACGGGCGTTGATGTTGGTCGTACCGCCGATGCTACCCACGCCGTAATCCGACATGACCGAACCGTTGGTGATCTCCTGGTTGCGCGTAGCGTCGTTCAGACCGCTCCACAACGACCAGGGCGTATAGCCCGTCATAGCGTCGTTGAAGCGAATACCGTTCAAGTAAACGTCCGAATACTGCGAATCGTAACCGCGCACGTTGAAACGCATCTCGCTGAACCGGTAGGAAGCGATGTTGTTAAAAACGTCCTTCGAAGCCGAAAGGGACGAAGGCAGCGACTGCGCATCGTTGCCGCTCTCGGTGTCGAACTCTGCGAAGATCGAATCGTCCATTACGGTCGAAAGCACTTCGGGGACCAGAATCACCGTATTGATGTCGCGCACCATCTTGTCCACGCGCACCACGAGCGTCAAAGGCTCGAATTCGGGAGCCTCGAACTGCAACGTATATTCGCCGGGCTCGACATTCTCGATCACGAAACCACCTCGGCCGTCGGTCGTGGCAGTCATTTCACCGGGAGTGACCGAAACCTTCACCCCGTCCACCGCGACACGTCCCTCGCGGGAAACGACCTTACCCTTGATACCGCCGCTCTGAGCGAACGCGGTCAGCGACATCAGGGTAAATACAAAAATTAGTAAACTTTTTATTTTCATATCCTTTCAAGTTAAGGTATTTATTTACCGATGTAGATATAAACGGGGAAGTGGTCGCTGTAACCGCCCTGGAAATTGTTTCCGACGTACGTGCGCAAAGGATAGCCTTTGAACTGCCCCTCCCGCTGGATCATATAGTTACGCTTGAAGACATTCCCGTAGTACTTCGATCCCGGAGCCCGCACCAGACGCAACTCGCCGGGCTTCGCATTGACCAGGTTTTCCGACACTACGATATTGTCGAAGAGATTCCAGGCGTCGCCGTAAGCCAGCGTTCCCATACCGGCACGCAGCACGGCGTGGAACGGACTGAAGAAATCACCCGGCTGAAGCTCCTTCGTCTTGGGCTTGGCACCCAATCCTTCGAGCATGCTCTGATCGGTCGGATCGTCGTTGAAGTCGCCCATCGCCACGATCTTGGTCGCGGGATTGACCTTCAGGACAGAGTCGGCGATTCGGCGCATCTGCTCGCCGACGGCGATACGCTTGAACTCCGAAGCGTCCTTGCCGCCCAGACGCGAAGGCCAGTGAGCCACCATGAAGAAGAACGGTTCGCCGTCGATCGTACCCCACATGGTCGAAATATCGCGGGTCTTGAAATTCGGAAGCGAAGGAATCTGCGTGCGGATCGGTGCGCTGCCCTCCAGCTTGAAGACATCGGGACGGTACATAAAAGCGACGTCCACACCGCGAGCTTCGGGAGAGTCGTAGTGCGAAATCCGGTAATTGCCCGGAGCCATCTTCGGCGTAGCGATGATATCTTCGAGCACCGAGCGGTTCTCCACCTCCGATACGCCGATCACGATCGGATAATCCTTATCGATACCGGCAATGTCGAAAAGCACCTTTTCGGTATTACCCAACTTCTTCGCATACTTGACAGAATTCCATTTTTTAGGTCCTTCCGGCGTGAATTCGTCGTCATTGACCTCGGGATCGTTGATCGTATCGAAAAAGTTCTCCAAGTTGTAAAAGACCACCTTGTACGGTTTCTGCGCGAAACAGCAGGCTGCGAACAGTAAGGCCAGTAGTCCTGTAAAAATCAGTCGTTTTTTCATAAGTCAAATTAGTTTTGGATTCCCCATTGGCTCGGAGAGTTTTGTGCCTTTACGGATTCCGCAGCCGACTCGGGAATATTGGGAAAGAACGTAAAGCCGGTCTTCTTTTCAATCTCCGCCACGCTCATGCAAATGGACGCAGGCGGCTGAATATCGCCGTAGCTCTTCTGATCCACCCAAAATCCGATCGCCTTCAATTCATCGGCCGAACAATCCGCGATACGTTTACCGGTCGTACCGGTGCGCGTGCGAAGCAATACCTTGAAATAATTCGTCGGGACCGGACAAACTTTCCCGTCACGGTCGGTCGTCGTCGTATTGGTATTGGCATAATAGCAACCGGTCACCACATAAAGCGTGTCGTTGCATATCTGCGCACGCACCTTGGCTTCGAGATTGGCCCACATATCCTGGTTGAGCCGGTTGAGCTGCGGCGTCATATTGGTCGCATAAAACGTCTGGAGATTCAACTCCCGCGTAGCCGTACGGTCCGCCGAAGGGAGCTGATGTCCCCGGTCGTAACTGCCCCGATAGGAACCGGCCGCGAGGTTGGGCTGCCAGGAATAATCGACCTTCGGATCGTACTGAAAATCGTCGGTACGGTCTATCGACCCCCTATATACCGAATGCAGCGGATAAGCCACCCAATGCGCCACATGGAGCGTTTTGTCGTAGCAGAACGAATAGTTGCGCACGGTGCGGTTATTGAGCGAAGCGAAGTGGCTGACGTAAACGAAATTCTCATCGACTCGCTTTTCCGGCAATTCGGCCCAGGCCTTCGCATGACCTTCATCGTAGGGATCGTTGGTCGAAGAGGCCGAAAACTGCGTCAGCACGAGCACCTGCGGCTCACCGCCGAAAAATTCGAATTCGATGGTCGCCGAACGTTCCCCGCTCCCGGTATTCGCCGTGTAATAGACGTCCAGGATATTGCTGATGTTCGAACTCTGTACGGTGCCCTCCTTCACGAGGACCGTCGGATCGTTGAGCCTGAACGAGCACCAAGCACCTCCGTCCTTGATTTCGGCACGCCATCCGGCGCCGACAGGTCCCTCAATCTGTATGGCGGCCGAACCCTCCGCAGCTCCGACCGTCGAAGAGGTCCGCCATACGGCAGAACCCGAAAAATCGTCCGTATCGTCGCCGCAAGCTACGACAGAGAGCGCAATCATCGTCAGGAACAGCCATTTCCATCCCTTCTCACAATATCTGAACATCGACATCATCGGTAAACTATAAAAACTATCCGAGAAACCAAACTCTTGGAGGGGATAATCCCTCCAAGAGTTTGAATTTTCAAAATTAGAAACTAATTCTTTTTGAAGAAATAAATTCCGTGCTTACCCTGCGTAGCGCTCTGATAACCACGAATCATCGTCTTGAAAGAACTATCTACCGTCTGCAACGAACAACCGCCATTTGCTGCAACCAACCGGGACTCACCGTCTTTATCAACCATTGAGAATACCCATTCCGCAGGGTCGGCTCCCAATGACAATGAACGGCTCTTGGAACCGGAAGCCAAATACTGTCCGTTACACTTGATATAATATGTATTGGACTTACCATCAACTGCGACAAGTTCCATTTCAGCAGGAGAATTAGTCACATTAGCATCTATCTTGGTTAATTCCCCGTTTGCAAACGTCATTTGAAGCGTTTCGCAATCTGTTTTACCATTTCCGGTTATCATTTCACCGGTCCAAACTCCATAATAATCTTCTGCTGCAGGATTCGGTTCTGTAGTAGAACCGGACTGAGCCTCACCTTTGGCACGGAATCCGGCCATAAGGAATGTTCCAGCAGTAAGGTTCGACAGATTGTCGATCAGCGTATAAGTACCACTGCCTTCGCCGCCGGTACCGAGCAACGTAACCGGCACGGTCTTGGTACTGCCGGCAAGGGTAATTGTCAGCGTCTGATTAACGGGCGACGTACCGGTGTTGGCCTCGGCCGTGACCGTCACGGTCAAGCCATCGACCGTAGCGCTCAGGGGAGGGGTCAGTCCGCTTACACTAAGTTGGTTGTCACCCTGGTTGAGTACAGAAACCGTAAGAACTTGGTCTCCGCCAGTAGCCGGAATCGAAACGCTGGCCGGAGTTACCCCCGTAATCATCGGGGTCGAACTGTCGCTGAAAGCGGCCACGTCGTCCAGATTGCGCGGAACGAGCTGGGAATTATTCTTATATACGGCAGCCAGACCGGAGATATTGCCCGAACCAGCCTTAAAAGGTACGTCGAGGAACACGCTCGGGTTCTTTTCATCGCTCTGCTTGCAGAATACGGTGAAATTGGCTCCATCGGCAGTGAAAGTATGCGAAGAGAGTGCGCTGGCGCTCGCCCAAACACCTGCCTGGGCAACCGACGCATTGGCGATCGTCACGGCCATACCCTGATATTTCGCCAGATCCGCAGCAGCGATCGTCGCCGTGGGAATCGAAGTCACCGTACCGGTCTTCTCGACCTTGCACCAAGTCGCTTCCTTAGCGCCCGTCACTTCGTACATACCACTGTAATTTACCACCTTGGCAAGTCCTTTATAAAGGGTTACGCGCACCTTGTCACCCTTGTTCAGACCGAGCGTCGAAGGTTCTACCTGACTGCCGTAGAGCGTGATGCCGTTACCGGCCTCCGTCGCATTCTCGGTAGCGAGGATCAGGTTGTTGAAGGTATAATTGGCACCGGCCACGTCGTTCATCACCACAGCGTCCAGATAGCGATCTGCATTGGCATCCACCGGAGCTTCCGTAGTAGTCATCTGTGCGATCAGCTCGGGAATGGTAATGGCCGTAGCCTCACCCGGATCGGGCGGAACCACACCGCCTTCGAGATCGACCTCCTGACCGCCGTTGCCATTGGTAAACGAAAGATCGTCGATCGAGAATGCGGAATTAGCAGCCTCACCGCCCGTCGTGGTAGTAAAGCGGATCGAAAGCTCCTTCAGCGCCGTTTTCAGCGTAAAATCTGACTTGAACAGAATCCAATAAGGATCGGTTTCGTCGCTGCCGCCGATCTTCTCATATTTCAACTCTTTCCAGGTCGTACCGTTTCCGACCCAAACGTGGAAATACTCGGGTTTGAAAGTATTATCGTAAGTACCATCATTATTTTTCGAATAATTCGCACCGAAAGTAATCCGATAATTGGTTTCGCCCGAAGGCAGCGTAATGTTATCTATGTCGAAATTAGCGGGAGCCGTACCGAAGAAGATCTTGTTCTGGCCCGAAGCTCCGTCATAGCCGCCGCTGTTTTTCTGCGACGAGCGTACCGACATATTCTTGTAAGCATAAGTTACGGACTCGATACCCGTGCCCGTAGCATTCTGCCAAGCATCCGACTGGTCGAGGAACGGCCAGCGATTGTTCGCGTCCTTCGCGGCAAGCGTTTTATCGAAATTGTTGCCGTAAATAACGGTCGCAGGCTTCACTTCGCCCTGAAGTACATTGACATCCTTCTGAATCAATGCGCCGTAGGAGTTGTAAACCTCGAAAGTCACTTTGGCAGACTGACCGATGTTCGAAGCGGGCACCGTAACGGTCACGGCAGCATCGCCCTCGCCTTCGGTAGCCGAAAGGCGCACCCAAGTCTGTTCGTCCTCGACGATAGCACGCCAGGGACGGTTCGTTTCAACGATAAAAGTACCGTTGTACTCATCTGCGGGCTGTCCCTCCGCATCGAACGTCAGGTTCTCCGGCGTGACGTTCAGATAGGGAGCGCCCATGTCGTCATTGTCGTCGGTACATCCCGCGAACACCGCCACGGCGAACACGGTCAATGCACTGAAGAGCAATTTCCAAATGCTACTCTTTTTCATAAACAATTAAATTTTAGAGTGATATAAAAATAGGTTAAAAATAACTTCATCGTCTTGCATATTTACTCAGGCCACTTATTCTTAAACTTTTTGTAAAAATACTATTTTTTCCTGTTTCGACAATAATTCGAACACTATTTTCGTATTACAATCCCGTTAAATCAAATATAACGACACACCGGATTTTTATTTCGTATCAAAAACCCCACCAAACCGTATTCTTTCCCGGCAAAATAAACACAAAAGGCGTGCAGTTTTGACCGCACGCCTTTTTTCCGAGAAATACGTCCGGTCAGCGAATCCGGTCGAGCGACCGCACCAGCTTTTCGTCCCGGAAGATCGCCCGCAAAGCCAGCAAGTCGAAAACCAGGCAGACCAACGGGAAAACGAGCGAAATTTTAAGGGTATGGGAGTAAAATTCACTGTCCGCGAAGTAACGGTTGCAAAGGTAGAAATAGATTCCCATCATCGCCCCGGCACCGATGAGGAGCACCAACTCGACGGCACATAACCGGATCTGCACCAGACGGCGCTTGAAAAGGAAAATCGTCACCAACGGCACCAGACAGGCGGCAACCAGAACAACCCCCAGATACACCGTCGGCAGCAACGTGATGCCGGCGGCATCCTTCAGGCCGAAAGCGGTCAGCGTACAAGTGTCCGCCCCAACGGTGAAATCGACCAGCGGCAGCCACAAGGCCAATCCCGTCAGTACGACGACCAGCAACAGATACAGAGTCTGAATACGTTGAATCATATAACTTCTATTTTGTTTATGCGAACCTCTTCGAATCCTGCCGAAAATCGCAGGCTCTGCAAGGTTTATTGATTATCCAATGTTTTTTCGATCAGGTATTTATTACGGTCTGCGGCATTCCGGTCGATCAACTCGCCCAGGAATCCCGCCAGGAATAACTGCACGCCGAGCACGACAGCCAGCAGTGAAAGATAGAAAAGCGGCTGGTCCGTTACGGCCCGCACAGGCAGATCGTGGCACTGTTTATACAACTTGGCACCGATCACCCACGCCGTCGTACAGCCGCCGAAAAGGAACATCAACGTTCCCAGGCTGCCGAAAAAGTACATCGGCGAACGGCCGAAACGCGAGAGAAACGAAACCGTAATGAGGTCCAGATACCCTTTCACCATCCGCTCCATACCGAATTTCGAATGACCGTACTTGCGGGCGCGATGCTCGACGACCTTCTCGCCGATCCGCTTGAATCCGGCCTGTTTGGCCAGAATCGGGATATAACGGTGCATCTCGCCATAGACTTCGATCGCCTTGACCACCCGGCGGCGGTAGGCCTTCAGTCCGCAATTGAAATCATGCAGCCGGATTCCCGAAACGGTGCGGGCCGTCCAGTTGAAAAACTTGCTCGGCCACCGCTTCCCCGCCGGGTCGTGACGCTTCTTTTTCCAGCCCGACACCAGATCGTACCCCTCGTCGAGGACCATATGCCGCAGAGCCGGAATCTCGTCCGGCGAGTCCTGCAAGTCGGCGTCCATCGTGAAAACCACCTCGCCGCGTGCTTCGGCGAAACCGCAATACAGAGCGGCGGATTTGCCGTAGTTGCGAGCGAACTTGATCCCCCGCACCGCCGCAAACCGCTCGTGCAGACTCTCGATCACGCGCCACGAACCATCGCCGGAACCGTCGTCCACCAGGATCACCTCGTAGGACAAACCCTCGCCGCGAGCTACGCGGTCGATCCATTCGACCAGCTCCGGCAGGGACTCTTCCTCGTTGTAAAGCGGAACGACGACCGATATGTCGAGCGTAGCATCCATCGTTCTTCTACTCTTCGGATTGAGGACCGAAAGGCCGGGGTGCACGCGCCAGGATACCGGCCAAAATAAGCCCCAGGACGAGGCCGACGATCAGGTTGCCCCAGATCGAAGCCCATACGGTAGCCAGAATGGAAGGCTCCGGCGCCTCCTGTATGGTTTTCAGCATTTCGGCGAATACGCCCTCCATCGACGCAGGAAGTTTTCCGTCCTCGGCGAACCGGATCAATGCGGAAGTATATCGGTCGATATACTCCGAATATCCGATGAAAACACTGCGATAGAGGTATTCCACCACCCCCTTGATCAGGGCCGACGACAGAATCAGGGCCAGAATGAAACCCAGGCCGCGGCTCAAAGGAAATCCCTGTTCGTGACCGTACTGTTCACGGCGGCGCTTGGCGAAACGGTAAAGCAGCGCGATATAAACGACTGCGGCCAAGATCCACACCAGCCCCATCGTCGAAAACCATCCCGACAACATCAAGGACTGCTCTATAACGAAAGCCACGGACATGACCAGTCCGATGATCGCTCCGTACTTGCAGACCTCGTTCCAGAATTTGAATTTTGTCATTCTTCTTCTATTTTTAGCATATGTTTATTCCCGCAATACACCTTTACCTTCCCGCAAAATCTCCGGCTCGCCGCCCGTCAGATCTACGACGGTCGTCGGCACCGCATCGCCGACACCTCCGTCGATCACCAGTTCTACGTCCCGGCCGTACCGCTCGTGGATCAACTCCGGATCGGTCATATATTCGGTCTCCTCGTCATCCAGCACGGAAGAGGTCAGCAGCGGAGCTCCCAACCGCTCGACGATGGCCCGAGGAATCAAATTGTCCGGAATGCGGATCCCAATGGTACGGCGCCGTTCGAGCGCCTTGTGCGGCATACGCGACGATGCATCCAGCAGGAAGGTGAAAGGCCCCGGCAGATTTTGTTTCAGCAACCGGAACTGGGCGTTATCCACCCGGCAATAGTCGGCAATCCGCCCGAGCGAATCGAACACGACGGAAAACGTCGTGAGATCCTTCCCCTTGATCCGGCGCAGCCGCTCGACGGCCTTCGCCGAACGGATCGAGCAGCCGAAGGCATAGACGCTGTCAGTCGGATAGATCACCACGCCGTCCCTTTCGAGCAGGTTCACCACCCGGTCGATCTCCTTCTCGGAAGGATTCTCGGTATAGATTTTAACCAACATAGGGAGGGCAAATATACGGAAATTATTTAATATTCCGACGATTCAACTCCGCACTATAAGCCCGGGCATTAGCCAGATGTTCGCCGTACGTGCGGGCGAAACTGTGATAACCGTCGAAAGTCGGGCGGGCACAGAAGAAGAGATAGTCGTGATTCTCGAAGTTCAGCACCCCGTCGATCGCAGCGACCGAAGGCATCGCGATCGACGACGGCGGCAACCCCTTGTTCAGATAGGTGTTATACGGCGAAGGGGTTCTCAAGTGCTTGTGCAGAATCCGGCGAAGCGAAAAATCCTGCAACGCATATTTGACCGTCGGATCTGCCTGCAAAGGCATCCCTTTCCGTAAGCGGTTGATATAAACTCCCGCCACGCGGGGCATTTCGTCGGCCTTGTTGGTCTCTTCCGTGACGATCGAAGCCAGCGTCAGCACCTCGTCCCGGCTCAAACCGCTGCGTCGGCGGGCAGCATCCCGCTCCGGAGTCCAGAAACGGTCGTACTCCTTGCGCATGCGGCGCACGAAATCCTCGGGCGAAACCGTCCAATAAAATTCATATGTATTGGGGATGAAGAGCGAAAAGAGCTGCAGGCTGTCGGTCCCGACCTCCCGGGCAAGCTGCGGGTCGGTCAGTGCCCGCATCAGCTCCGCAGAATCGGCATCGAGCTGGCGGGCCAGCCGCGAAGCGAGGAACGCACGGGTACGGGCATAGTTGAGCGTAACGCGCACGGGCGTCTGCATCCCCAGTTTGAGCATCCGGGCGATTTCGACGACGTTCATTCCCGGTTCCAGTACGTAGTGCCCCGGTTTGAAGGAGCGCTCCAACTCCAGGCGGCCGGCATACCGGTCGAAAGCCCAGTGATGGTCCGTACGGGGACGCAGGGAGTCGAGCAGCCCCGGGTAGTCCGTGCGGGCGCTTATATAAAGGTCGCTCCGCTCCCGGACAGCATCTCCGAAAAACTGAAAGATGAAAACCAAAGCCGCCGTTGCCCCGACTGCAACCGCAGCAATAAATACGACAAGCAATCTTTTTTTCGCCGTCATTCTCTTCATTCATTAACTCTCTGCCGCTCTGCTCTCCAAATCCGATCCAGCCGGCTCTTTCGATACCCCGGCTCTCGAAAAACAGCGACAAAATCGCAGATAATTCCTATTTTCTTTGCAAAGATACAAAAAATTCGTACTTTTGCGCTGGGGTAAGTCTTATACGACCAGCTCCCACAGACTCCCCCAGGTGAGGAATCAAGCAAGGGTATGTGGTCGTAGCGGTGCGATATAAGTAGCTTACCCTTTTTTTGTGTGCCTGCCCATTTCCGATCGGCTTCAAAAGCCGTCGTACCAATTCAGGGAACAATCATAAACAATACCGGGAAATACATATTTCCCGGTATTGTTGTATTCCTTCCGTTTCAGTATCGAATCGAGCAACGAAACCTCTGCGGGACAAATATTATAATACGAATAATATTCAGCGCTGCAAATATCCGACTTACTAAAAATCAATTGATTTTCGGCAAAAAACGATCAGTTGTTAGCCAGCGCGATCGCAGCGATCGCCTCCACCACGACCGGACAGCGCAGGGCGATGCAGGCGTCGTGCCGCCCTTTGACGACGAACTCTTCCATCCGTTCCGTCGCAAAATTGAACGTATATTGTTTCTTCGCGATGCTGGACGTGGGTTTGACAGCGATGCGGAACACCACGGGATTGCCGTTCGAGATACCGCCGTTGATGCCGCCCGCCCCGTTGGTAGCGGTTTTTCCCTCTCCGTTCACAAAACAGTCGTTATGCTCCGAACCTTTCATTCGGGCTGCGGCGAATCCGTCGCCGAACTCGATGCCCCGCACCGCCGGAATCGAAAATGCCAGGTGAGCCAATTGCGATTCGAGCGAATCGAAGAACGGCTCGCCCAATCCGACGGGCACCTTGTCGCAGGTACACTCGATGACCCCGCCTACGGAATCCAACTCCCGGAGCGTGCGGTCGATCAGCTCGTCCCAGAGCGTCGGGGCACCCTCGGCACCCAACTCCTTCCCCGGCTTGCAATTCAGCCGCTCGCGGGGAATACCGCCCAACTCGGTGATCCGGGCCCGGATTTCGATCGGGCCGATCATCTTCTTGGCCACGACTCCGGCCGCCACCAGCGTCAGCGTCAGCCGCCCCGAAAAATGGCCGCCGCCCCGCAGATCGTTGAAGGCACGGTATTTCCGTTCCGCCACGAAATCGGCATGGCCCGGACGGGGCGTCGCGCGAAAGTCCGAATAGTCGCCCGAACGGGTATTGCTGTTGCGGAATACGATCGTGAGCGGAGCACCCGTAGTGTGCCCGTCGCAGACGCCGCTTACGATCTCCGGCAAATCGCTCTCCTTGCGGGGCGTGCTTCCCTTCGCACCGCTGCGGCGACGGTCGAGATCCGCGAGGAAATCCTCGCGCGAAAGCGGCATGCCCGCAGGCACGCCGTCGAGCACCACGCCGATCAGCGGACCGTGCGACTCCCCGAAAATCGAGAGTCTGAATTTTGTTCCGTATGAATTCATAGCCAATTAAATTTCTTCGAGTTTACTTCAGTCGTCCGGCCCGTTCATCGTTTCCGCGCTTCGCCGCACGGAAAGCGTTCTTTCCGCCGGAACGGAAATACCATCTGCCCGCCCCGCTACTCCTGCCGGGCGAGCAGATCGAGGAACGAAGGAAACGACTTGTCGATGCACTTCACGTCGTCCAGCCGCACCGGCTCCGGCGTGAACAACCCGGCGACGATCAGGCTCATGGCAATCCGGTGGTCGTTGTGCGAACGGACATCTCCTCCATGCAACGGCCCGCCCGTAACGAACATCTCGTCGCCCCGGATGTCGATCCGCGCCCCCAGCGTCCGGAACTCGGCATAGATCGTTTCGGCCCGATTGCTCTCCTTCTGCGTCAGACGTCCGACACCCGCGATACGGCTCGTACCGTCGCAATGGGCAGCCAGCACCGCAAGGATCGGGAACAGATCGGGGCAATGCGTGGCATCGACCTCGAAAGCCTTCAGCCGCCGGCCGGTCGCAGTAACGGAGATGTTCTGCAAATCTCCCGGCATATCGCCCCTTGCGGATGCGTCCGCAGGCGCGACGCTCACATCGGCACCGCACGAACGCAAGATGTCGAGTATCTTTTCATCGGCCTGCAGCGAATCGAGCCGCATATTGCGCAGCGTAATTCCCTCGGTCCGCCCCAGCGACGAAGCGACGGCTCCGGCCACCGCGAAATAGGCGGCAGAACTCCAATCCGCCTCCAGGAAGACGTCCGAAGGACGGTACTCCTGCCTGCCCGGTACCGAAAATACGATTTTCGAAGGCGTCCCGCCACACACCCCGTCGTAAAACGCCTCCCTGTTGAGTCGGACACCGAACCGAGTCAGCGTCCGCAAAGTAAGCTCCAGGTAGGGAATGCTCGACGGCTCGGTTACCGTCAGCACGGTCGCATCCTGCAACAACGGCAAAGTCATCAGGAAACCCGATACGGTCTGCGAACTCTCCCGCCCCGAAAAGGAGATCTCACGACGGGTAATACCGCCCTCGATCCGAAACGGAAGATACCCCTCCTCACGGGCAGAACAATGCACGCCGGCTTCGCGCAGTGCGGCGACCGCCTCGTGCAGATTGCGCTTCAGAATACTGCCATGCCCGGAAATTTCCACCGGGGCACCGCCGTTCAAAGCGGAAATATGGGATGCCAGCGGAGTCAGTAGCCGCGTGAGCAGCCCCGATTCGCCGGTTTCGATCTTCGAGCAACGTCCCAAGCGCTCCGCTCCGACACCCTCGATATGCAGCGTCGTACCGTCCGACGCAATCCGGCAGCCCATACCCCGGATGACCTCGACGGCTCCGACTATATCGTTGCAAGGGGCGTAATTGGCGAGCCGGCTCTCTCCCGCAGCCAGCGCAGCAGCCAACACGGCCCGCTGAGCCACGCTCTTGGAACAAGGAACGGCAACCGTCGTCCGACGGAACTCGCGAAATCCCTCGAAAGGATAATTTTCGGCCGAAAGCAGCCGCTCCATCTCCTCGCGGGTATATTGCCCCGACGCCGTGGCGTTGGATGCTCCAGCTGAAACATACGTATAAGGCGCACCGAGCTTCAGGCAGAGCAGACGGGTGAATTTCCCGGCTTCGCCCATCGAAAAAGCGACCAACTGCGGACGCTCCGCAGCGGCGGCACCCTCGAAAAGCGCTCCGTCGGCTTGCAGGTCATACAAACGCATCGTACGGGCAGCATCCGAAATATTCCAGGCCGTCGTGACGATTTTCACCAGATCGGCCCCCTTCGTGCGACACAGCCGGGCGATCCCCTTCAGCTCGTCGAGGGAGGGAGTTCCCTCGAAATCGTGGAACGAAACGATCAGCCAGCACCCGTACTCGCGGGCAAGCGTACGAACGTATTCCAGATGCTCGTCGGGCGCTTCGATCTCTATATCGACATAACGCGCCCCTCTGCGGATCGCCGCCGCGAGCTGCTCGCGGGCGAACGCCTCGGAAGAGTTCGCAATCCGGCAGGTGGCAATCAGGTTCGGCCGAATCTCCACGAGCCGCTCGACCTCTTCGACCGAAAGACGGCAAAGGTCCGCCCGGAGTTCGGCCATCTCACACGATTCGAGGATCGCCCGGCAATCCCCGAAACTCTTTTCCTGTACGCTAACGCAGATCACGGGCGACCTCCTCCAACTGTTTTAATGGAATCGCACGATCCACCACCTCCCCCACCGCACGAGGCAGGATGAAATGAATGGCATCGCCCTCCACCTTCTTATCTTTTTCCAACGCTTCCAGCAAAACACCGATAGCTACGGGCGACTGGGTGGGAAGCCCGACCTTCTTCAAATCCTCCGCCAGACCGACCGCCAGTCCCGCCGGGGCGAGTCCCAGCCGTTCGGACACCCCGGCAGCCAGCACCAGACCGATCGCCACGGCTTCGCCGTGCATGATCGGACAATTTTTCTCGATGGCGTGAGCGAAGGTATGCCCCAGATTCAGCAAGCGCCGCTCCCCCTTCTCGAAAGCATCCCGCTCCACTACGGCACACTTGTATAACGCCGTTTTGCGAATGATTTCGGTAAGCTCCTCTTGCCCGTACACACATTCGCCCCCGCAACAGGTTCCCGCTTTCCGCAAGTGGGCCTCCATCCGGGCGAAATAATCCACGGCCTTGCGATAGTATTCCGCATCGAACAGGATGAAAGTCTTCAGGACTTCGGCGATTCCGGCCCGGAACTCCCGGGGCGAAAGCGTCCGCAGCGCATCGGTGCAGATATAGATCCATTCAGGCTGGGTGATCGTACCGACCATATTCTTATAGGCATGGAAATTCACGCCGTTCTTACCCCCGATCGAAGCGTCCACCTGCGCCAGCAGCGTCGTAGGTACGAAACCGAACCGAATACCCCGTTTGTAAACCGACGCCGCGAAACCGCAGAGGTCGGTCGTGATGCCGCCGCCCACGCCCACGAGAAACGAGCTCCGGTCGGCTCCCCGATCCAGCAACTGTTCGATAATATATTCTACCGTAGCGAGGGTTTTAACCTTCTCGGAGGTCTGGATCGGAATGAGTTCATACCGTTCGAAAAGGCCGAAAAAGGGCTTCAGGTTGCTGTCGATAACGACGAAAACCCGTCGGCCCTGCGGAATCAGGGCATCCAAACCGCTGAAATCGGATGATATATAAAGATTACTCACGTTTATTCGAATTGTTTGTCCCGACAAATTTAGGAATTTTATGCCCGAAATAAAAAAGCGAAAAAAATTTTGTCATTTTCCGAAAAATGCGATACATTTGTCCCGTTAAATACCCTGGACGGATATTCGACGACAAAAACGATATGCAACACGTTCAGTTTACATACTCCTATTATTATTACCTTTATTCGGGCCGAGTAAAGGCGGGAGTTTGCGTGTTGTAAAGTTCGATCGACAGAATTACGAATTTAGATCATAGCTCCTGCCTTGAGGCGGGAGCTTTTTTGTTTTCAGTATGAAAAAACAGCAACCTGCGGAGCTTGGCGGCTCCGAAGAAACGAAACCGGCAAAACCGACCGTCACCCCGGCCCGCCGGGTGGAAAACGTCGAGGAGTACTACTTCTCCGTGAAACTGAAAGAGGTGGCCCGGATGAACGAATCCGGCACACGTGTCATCAACTTGGGGATCGGCAGCCCGGACCTGCCCCCGTCGGCCGAAACCGTGCAGGTGCTCTGCCAGGCGGCAGCGCGGCCCGACACGCACGGGTACCAACCTTACGTAGGTATTCCGGAACTGCGTGCGGAGTTCGCCCGGTGGTATAAGAGATGGTACGGCGTGGACCTGGCCCCTGCTAACGAAATCCTGCCCCTGATCGGCAGCAAGGAGGGTGTGATGCACATTTCGCTGGCCTTCCTGAACGAAGGCGACGGGGTACTCATACCCAATCCGGGCTATCCGACCTACGCCTCGGTGTCGAAGCTCACCGGCGCCCGCATCCTGCCCTACGCCCTGAAAGAAGAGAACGACTGGCAGCCCGATTTCGAAGCGCTGGAGAAAATGGACCTGTCCGGTGTGAAACTGATGTGGTGCAACTACCCCAACATGCCTACGGGAGCCAACGGTTCGCGGGAGCTGTTCGAAAAACTCGTCGCCTTCGGCCGCAGGCACAACATCGTGATCTGCCACGATAACCCATACAGCTTCATCCTGAACGACCGCCCGTTAAGCATTTTGAGCGTGCCGGGAGCCAAAGAGATCTGCATCGAACTCAACTCCATGAGTAAAACCTTCAACATGCCCGGCTGGCGTATCGGAATGGTGGCGACCAATTCCCGGTTCCTGGAGTGGATCCTGCGCGTGAAGAGCAACATGGACTCCGGAATGTTCCGCCCGATGCAACTGGCCGCCGTCGAAGCGCTGAAAGCCCCCGACAGCTGGTACCAACGGATGAACGAGGTATATCGCCGCCGACGCGCACTGGCTGCCCGGATTCTGGAAACCCTCGGCTGCGATGTCCGCGACGACCAGGTGGGAATGTTCCTCTGGGGACGGGTGAACGATACCCTCGCGGCGCAACTCACGGCTGCCGGGGAGTGCCCGAACGGTGTCGGGGAAGCCATCTGCAACCGGGTACTACACCAGTCGCGGGTCTTCGTCTCTCCAGGTTTCATCTTCGGCTCGGAAGGGCGGAACTACATCCGCATCTCGCTCTGCTGCAACGAGGAGATGTTGCAGCAGGCACTCGACCGGATCACGACGACCCGAACAAAACAGAATCAGTAAACAGAATATAAACAGACCGGATTCGCCGGTTACAGCCGGCGATCGCAAAATCAACAACGACAATGAAAATGGAAATAGAACCTCTCACTTTTCCGGGCGTGGATCCCAAACGTCCGATGATTATCGCAGGCCCTTGCAGCGCGGAGAGCCGTGAACAGGTACTCAAAACCGCCTCCGAACTGGCCGCCCGGGGCGTAAAGATCTTCCGGGCCGGTATCTGGAAACCCCGCACCAAGCCGGGCGGCTTCGAAGGCATCGGCGTCGAAGGCCTTCCCTGGATGAAGCAGGTCAAGCAGGAAACCGGCATGCTGGTAGCCACCGAGGTCGCCACCCCCGCTCATGTTTTCGAAGCCCTGAAAGCCGGCATCGACATCCTCTGGGTCGGTGCCCGCACCGTCACCAACCCCTTCGCCATGCAGGAGCTGGCCGACGCATTGAAAGGCGTGGATATCCCCATTCTGGTAAAAAACCCCGTCAATCCCGACCTGGAACTGTGGGTCGGCGCGATCGAACGGCTCTACAACGCCGGACTCCGACGGCTGGGCGTCATCCATCGGGGATTCAGCTCCTACGAGAAAAAAATCTACCGCAACGCTCCGCTCTGGCATATTCCGATCGAACTTCGCCGCAGATACCCCAACCTCACCATCTTCTGTGACCCGAGCCACATCGGCGGCAAACGCGAACTGGTAGCTCCCATCTCGCAGCAGGCGCTCGACCTGAACTTCGACGGACTTATCATCGAATCCCACTGCGATCCCGACAGTGCGCTGAGCGACGCGGCGCAGCAGGTGACGCCCGAAGTGCTGGACTACACGCTGCAACTGCTCGTGGTGCGCGACAATGCCCAAACCACAGAGAACATCAGCATCCTGCGCCGCCAGATCGACGAGGTCGATGAGCAACTGTTGAGCCTCCTCGCCAAGCGGATGCACATCTCGCAGGAGATCGGCACCTACAAGAAGGAGCACAACATGCCCATCCTGCAAAACAAGCGTTACGATGAAATCCTGGACAAACGCGGCAAAATGGGGCAATCGCTCGACCTCGACCCGGAATTCATTTCGGAAATCATGAAAGCGATCCACGAAGAGTCGGTAAAGGTCCAGATGGAAATAATGAAATAACGACGTTCCCGATAAGCGAAGACAGCACCGAATTTATTCGGATTATGCCGTGCGAAGAAAACGAAGAAGCGATTCAATGTTTTCGGCAAACGGGGACGGAAGTTGCCGACGACCTCTGCCGAGCGAAAAAACGAAGAATGAAATAGAACAATCCCCGGGCGCTCCCATACCGCCCGGATCATCAAAAAACATAAACAAACCGATATATGCGCATACTGATTTTGGGCGCGGGAAAGATGGGCTCCTTTTTCACCGACCTGTTGAGTTTCAACCACGACGTAGCCGTCCTCGAAAAAGACCCTCGGCGGATGCGATTCATCTACAACGCCCAGCGCTTCACCTCGCCCGAAGAGATCGCCGACTTCCGGCCCGAACTGCTTATCAACTGCGTAACGCTGAACGCCACGCTCCAGGCATTCGAGGAGGTATTTCCCTATCTGCCGAAAGAGTGTATCATCTCCGACATCGCCTCGGTAAAGACCGGGTTGCAGGAATTTTATGAGAAATCGGGATTCCGGTACGTTTCGACCCACCCGATGTTCGGCCCCACGTTCGCCAACCTGGGCAACCTGCAAACCGAAAACGCCATCATCATCAAGGAGTCGGACCACATGGGCAAAATCTTCTTCAAGGACCTCTACGGTTCGCTGAAGCTCAACGTCTGCGAATACACCTTCGAGGGGCACGATGAAGTTGTGGCCTACTCCCTCTCGGTGCCGTTCGCCTCGACGCTCGTATTCGCCTCCATCATGAAGCACCAGGATGCCCCCGGCACCACCTTCAAGAAACACATGGCCATCGCCCGCGGACTACTCTCCGAAGACGACTACCTGCTGACGGAAATCCTCTTCAACCCCAAGACGCCCGCACAGATCGACAACATCGTCGCCACGCTGACCCACCTGTCGAAGATCATCGACAAAAAGGACAGCGGGAAGATGAAGCGGTTTCTGGACGGAGTCCGGAAAAACCTGGAGTAAAAATCGTACTCCATAAAAAACGGCCGGTATGTTACCGGCCGTTTTTCATATCGGGTCGATCCGCTAAAAACTCAACTTCACACCTGCCGTAAATCCGGCGCTGTACTGCGGAAACGTACTCCAGTCGTAAATCCGGCGGTTGCAAAGATTGTGACCTTCGGCGAATACCGTTACCCGCTTGGACGCGTACCAATCGACATTCAACCCCAGATCTACCGTATAGGGAATGCGCATATTCCCCACGATCCCGTCGTTCGGGAACCACGGAATCACTCGCGAAATATAGCGGTTGGACTGCAGGTCGAAAACGAGGCCGACCGAGAACTTACGATGATGATAGCGGGCCCGGACCGTACCCTCGAACTCCGGCAGGCCGATGCTCAAGGTCTGATGCTCGGTATAGGTCAGTCCCCGCCCGCCGATGGAGAACGTGAAATTGCTCACCGGACGGAACTCCAGCTCACCGTTGAGCGACATGACATTCAGCCGTCCCTGTACCAGACTGAACCCCTCATACCGGGTAGTCGGCGTATAGCAATACCAAAAGTTATGATTCTCGATGAAAGAATAGCCGACGAACAATCGGTAAATCAGCTTATCCTCGACGAGACGCCCACTCACACCGACACGGACCGAATAGTCCACCGTATTGCGGGGCATCGGGTCCGTATAACGAGGCACGTAATAAAGATTGGTTTCCATAAGCTCCCGCATATCGTTGTGCTTCAGGGTTCCGTCCAACTCGACATAAGGTACGAAACCGCCGCCGCCCAGATCGAAACGCAAGTGAGCGTAGGGAATGAAATAATTCGCCGCATCGCGCCCCGCCACATCGTCCCGGTAGTAATCCAAACCGAACTCCATATCGACCGACCGGGCACGATAGGCATAACGGAACGCTCCCGAATAGGTCCGGTTGTAATAGTCAGAAGGAGCGGCCCAAACCGATTCGCCCTTGCGGTCGCCACCCCACCGGCCCTCGAATCCGGCCCGGAAGACGAGCGTATGGCGGCCGAAACGTCGTCCAACGGCGGCATCTACCCCCAAATTCCACTCGTTTTCGTACGGATAATCCAACACCGGAACGACATTATCCTCCAGATAGAGTTTCGAATCCAGCGGATTCCACCAGTTGCCCGCCGTGACCTCGACATTGAAATTCGTCCGCGAGAGGTCGTTGAAATCGTCGCCGATCCGTATCTTTCCCTGCAAATCGCCGATCACGCGGCGATTTCCGTTGTCGAAAGTCGGAAAGTCCGGATCGGGGAAAAGGCCGTAACGGTCGATGATCCGGTTCCGGTAGCTCACCTCGCCCTCCAGCACATGACGCCCGATGTATTTCCCGGCGGCGACACCCACCCGATTGTCCATCCACAGGGCGCTATGGTCCCCGTCGGGCGTATAGGGAATCCGTCCGTACCGTCCGTCGTGGTTGATATAGCCCAACGCATAGCCGATGTCGGGATTCTGCGTCGATACATACAGATCGAGCGCCGAATTGAGCGGATAACCCGCTCCGGCCTTCAGGTAAAAAGGCAGCGGACGATCGAACTCCCAATAGGTGATCGTCGCAGGACGGATCGGGCGCGTGGCGAGCTGCGTTTCGAGCGTGAGCGGCGTGATCGAATAGTCGATTTCCGGCTGTATGGCCGCCGTATCGACCATATTGGGGCGCACGGCAAGTTTCGTCGCATGCTCCACGCTCGGCACATAGGCTTTGGATACTTCGACACGCTTCTCGACCTGGGCGTTGAGCGCCCCGGGCACCGCAAGCAGTCCGGCGATAAACATCAGGGACAGAATAGCTGATCGCTTCATATCGTTAATTGAGTTTCTTGATTTTCTCTTTCGCTTCCGCAACGATTCCGTCATCGGCGGGGGTGTAGCCGTCCACGATACTCTGGTAGGTCGCCCGGGCCTGGAACATGTCGCCCTTCTGCACATAAATATCGCCCAGCACAAGGAAGGACTTGGCCAGCCAGAAGGCATGAGGCGTTCCCTTGTCCGAGAAATCGAGCACCAGTTTTTCGGCACGAGCCGTATCGCCGGCCCGGAACGCGGACTCGATCACCCGGTAGGCCGACTCGGCTCCCTCGGGTGTTTTCACATTGGCGCTCAAAACCTTGTAGATCTTTTGCGCGGCAGCGGCATCTCCCCGGCGATCCAGAATCCCGGCCTTCGCAAACTGGGATGCTCGCCATGCCTCGTCTCCCGCAGCGGTGTAGGATGCCACATCGTCGGCCATGGACAGAATCCGCTCCTCATCCCCCGCCGCGATCGTCGCACGAACGTAGCCGTTCATGGCCTCGGCCTTTCCGGCAGCGGTGCTTTCGGCATCGGCCAATTTGCGGTAAGCCGCCGCAGCTTCCGTAAAGCGTTCATCGGCAAAAGTCATTCCAGCCAGCATCTTCAAAGCCCGATGCGTGTACTGATTCTGTCCCGCATCGGCCAGAGCCGCGAGCGTTTCGATCGCACGGGATCGTTCGCCCGTCTTCAGGTAGCAATCGCTCAAGCAATAGAGCGCATCAGCCGTATAATATCCCTTGGGATAACTTTCGAGGTAACTGCGTAGCGACTTGGCCGCCGACGCAGGCTCGCCCGAAAGATAGATCCGGCGGGCGGCAGCGAACGAAAGCGAATCGCGCGACATGGCCGTAAGGTCCCCTTCGACACCGCTCTTCCGGGCATAATCGAAATAACCGCCGGCATCCCCTTCGGAGACATAAATATCCCGAATTCCCTGCAAGGCATCCTTGGCATCGGAGGATTGGGGCGCGGTCTTCACCACCATATCATAGTAGGAAAGCGACTTTTTCTTGTCGCCCAGGTTCAGGTAAGCCAGTCCCAACTCGGACAACGCGGCGCTCCGGTAGGGAGAATAAACATAGGTTTCGACGAAAGGTTCAAGTACTGCGGCCCCCTCGCGGTAGCGCTCCTGCGCTACGAAAGTCCGGCCCAGTTCGTAAGTCGCATCGTCGAGGTAATCTCCCCTGCCGTCGCGGATAATCTGCTGCAACGCCTTGATTTTTTCAGATGTACGTCCCAGAATACCGAGCGTAACGGCCCGCTGGTAGCGGGCGTAATCCGCTCCGTCATCGGATGCGGCCGCAGCCTGTCCGTAATACTTCAACGCCTCGTCGAACTGACGATCCGAATAGTAGGTGTCGCCCAGACGATTGCGGGCATCCGTGCGGTAACCGTCTTGGGTGGGATACAGTTCGATGAAGCGAACGAACGACTCCCGCGCCCGGGGCATATTCTCCTTCGAGAAGTGGCAATACCCCGTATTGTAGAAAGCCATCGCATATTCGGGCTCGGTTTTCGGCGCCCGCTTCAGGTAGGACTCGTAATCGCGCAAAGCAACGTCGTAATTTCCCCTGCCGTAAGCGATTTCACCCTGCCAAAAGGTTGCCAGCGCATTGTATTTGGGACTGATTCCGATACGGGCGGACTCCGCCAGATAACGCCCGGCCCCCTGCGTATCGCCCTTTTCCAGTGCGCTCAAGCCGCGGAAATAGGCGATCTTCTGCTTGGCGGCCAGCAGGTCGCCGTCGGGATCGGGATAGGAGGCGATGATCTCGTACGCTTCGTCGTAATTGTGCGAATTGTAATAGGCCGCCGCCAACAACTCTTTGGCCGTGCGTACACGGGGCGACGACGGATACTGGGCGACATAGCGGTTGAGTACCTGAATCGCTTCGTTGAAACGTCCGCCCCCCAGTTCGTATTGCAATTTTCCATAGTTGAACAGCGCGTCTTCGGCAATCGCGGAATCGAATTCGGCATTCGAAGCCATGGCGAACGACTGCATCGCCTGCTGCTTGTCCCCGCCGCGCAAGTAACAGTCGGCCAGGTGGTAGGAGGCGTTCTGCGTCAGAGCGTCGTCGGCTCCGCACGCCTTGCGCAGATACTCTGCGGCATCGTCGTAGCGGGCCGTACGGTAGAGGGAGAATCCGTAGAGATAATTTTCATCCCGGCCCATTTCTCCGCCGGCCTGCACGAAAGCGTCGAGGTAATCCAGCGGTTTGGAATATTCGCCCAAGCGAAACCACGCTTCGGCCATGACCCGCGAGAGTTCGGCCCGCTGGCGGGGCGATGCCCGGCGGATCAACTCTTCGCCGTTCTCGACCACGTAGCGGTAATTCCCCTGCTTGAACTCGATTTGCAGCAGGTAATAGGGCGCTACCTCGCCGTAAGCCTCGCTTTTAAGCAATCGTTCGAACCCGCTTCTGGCCCAGTCGTACTGTTCCCGCGCATAGGCGATGTAGGACTTATAATAGAGAGCGTGATCGTAAAATTCGCTTTGGGGATTGATCCGGTCGAAATAGGTCATCGCCCGGTCATAGTCATCCCGGCCGAATTCGATATATCCCATGCGCAGGTCGTACTGCTCGCGCCGGGTTCTGTCCAAAGCCCGGTAGTTCACCCGTCCGAAACATGCGAGCGCCTTGTCATACTCCGACCGGCTGCAATAAAGCAACCCCTGGGCGAACCGCAGGTCGTTGTTGTAAACCGACTCGGGATAACGCTTGGAAAAGTCGGCGAGCATCGCCTCGGCATCCCGGCTGCCGAGCTTCAAGGCACAAACCGCCAACTGATAATCGATCTGCTGGAGCGTAAGCCGGTCGTCCCGGTCCGCTCCCTCGCGGGCCTTCAGCAATTCATAACGGGCATCTGTCCAGCGCCCGTGATCGAAAAGCGAACGCCCCCGCTCCAGATGCGCCCGGGTTTCCGGTGCCGCAGCATGGCTCCCGACACAAGTGAACAGGCAAATGCCTATCGACAATAAATACAGGATGTTTCTCCTCATAACGCACACACAATAATTCGAACGCAGATAGCGAACACCCGGTGGTAAGTCCGACCTGTTCAGCGCTGCCCGAGGCGCTTCCTGCCCGAATCAAAATATTTTTTCGGTAAAGATAGTGAAAGCCGAGAGAAAAATGGAAACTTGTTCCCAATTTTCCGAGGCGCATCCTATCTAAGACTATGTCAAAGATCGTGAAAGGTGAGGGCAATCGTGCGGGCTTGCACGCAAAGATTGCCGAACCGCCTCCGATCTTTTGCAAAGATAGTGAAAAGCGAGGGTAACCGAGAGAACTTGCTCTCGAAAATTGCCGAACCGAATCCTATCTTCTACAAAGATAGCGAAAGCCGGGCCCAGCGCCAAATTTATTTAGCCCCAGTCCCGTGCATTCGTTCAAATCGGAGTCATTTCCCGTAAAGATAACGATTTCCCGGGGCAGACGCACCATTTGGGAACGATTGTTGCCCGACAGAAAAGAAAAAAGAATCTTTTCGACGAACGAAGGCAAAACCGCCCGCATATTCTGCCGGATAAAAACAAAAAAAAGAAAATTCAACCTAAAAATTTATCGTTATGATCCAACAGGTAACTATACAGATGACTTCGGCACGGACCTATGTCCTCGAAGGAAACAAGAAATGCGACCAACTAAATCCCAAAGAGCTGATGTTGCTGGCCGGCGTAACTTGCGCAGGCATGACCGCGATGGCGATCATGGAAAAGGAGCGCGTATCTCCGACCCGCTTCGAACTCAGCATATCGGGTGAACTCGACACGGAAACCGTACAATCGAGCAGCGTCTTCAAATCTTTCCGCATCGTCTATAACGTACAATGCGAATGCGAAAACGACCAGATGAAAGTAAGCCGGGCCATCAACCTGGCCCACGACAAACATTGCGGCGGCGTGCAGATGCTGCGCAAGATCGCTCCGGTAGCCGACGAAATCGCGATCGTCAATACGAAATAGGCCGAAGCACTACAAATTACGAAAAAGCAACGAAAGGGCTGTGTCGAAATGAAAGTTCCAGGCACAGCCCTTAAGGTTGTCAGAATGGATGCAATGCAAGGCATTGAAGGTAAAGGCGACAGGAATTTACTGCCGTAAATGACTCGCCCGCTCCCGATAATGACACAACAGTGCGCCTTTATGACACACGGTCTTTTATCGGAAGGAATCGCCCTTCCGCATATTCTCTACTTCCGACAATACCCGGAACGTCTGTCCCGGTACTCCGTCAGGCAGGAAACCGGAACTCACCCCTCGCCTCCGCAGCCCGGAGCAACCCCGGCTTCCGCGCATAGCACCGGAAATACTGACGCCCGATTCAGTCTATGTCCCGACAGTTCCGCTTGTCGGCGATTACCCCGTCGTCGAGCACGACAATACCCGTATGAGCCCGCAACATGGTCTTGAGCGTCGATCCATCGATGTTGTAGCAAGGAACCGGCGTGCTTTTCCCGAACGAATGGATGCCGTTTCCCTGCAAGGGTTCGGGCGTGATGCAGACGACATGCGCCCCTTCCTGCAACGCACGCTCCACGAGCCGCTCCAAACGATCCTCGCACTTGCGGCCGATGCGGTCGAAACGCGTCACACAGATCAAATAGAGCCGTCCCGGAGTAGCGAGCACCCGGTCGGTCACATCTTCCGCGCCATTGCGCAGAGCGAACTCCTCGATCATCGGATTCATCTCCGGTACCTCTCCCAGAATTTTCGTATCGACCCACTCCCAGACCGTATCGTCCTGCCACTCCGTATCATCGAGCGCAAACTCCCGCTCCTCCCCCGTCATGCGATTGCGATAAACCAGCACGGTCTGCAACTCTCCCTCGGGACCGGCCGCAGAAGAGGCGTGCATCTCCTCGCGGATATTCACCCCGATCTTATACGGCAGAAAATCGATCAACGGAAGATGACAATAGCAATAGAACCCCAGCCCCATCGTCAGAAGGAAGAAAAAAACCGTCAATGCGACCTCCGAACGGCGGAAGGCAAGAATCTTATCGTTCCGGTAATAAGCCCACACGACGGCCGCCATCGGCAGCAAGGCCAGGTTCTTGAAGAATGTTTCCCAGGGGGAGAGTTTGATCGCCTCACCGAAACAGCCGCAGTCCTCTACCGGGATGAACGTCGCACTCAAAAAGGTAAGGATCGTAAAGAAAAGCATCGACACCAGAGCGAAGATCGATACCAGCCGGATACGCACCTTGCAAAGCAGCATGCAACCCATCATCATCTCGGCGCCGCACAGCCAGATCGAAAAGACCATGCTGGCCGGAATCAGATAATCGAACCCGTAAATCGTGAGGTATTCGTTGATCTTGATCGACGTTCCCCAGGGATCGATCACCTTCGTAAAGCCCGACACGATGAACACGACGGCCAGCACCAGGCGGCAAACTCCGGTAATCAGGCTCCGGGCCCGTTGCGACAGCATAGGTTTCATCATTTTCGAACAGGTTATATACGATCTTTTCTTCATTTTCTCCGCAGGCATCCCGCACTCGTCCGGAGTCGTTCTCATCGTTAAAACTCAAAACTTCCCGCCTTTCGGTCTGCGTCCGAGCGTCCCGCAAAGCCGTTTCGGATTGCCGACTTTTTCCGGACTCCCTTTTCGCTCAACGCTCCGCATCCGTCGGGACACGGACAAAACGACTCATCCGCTTATCGAATATACCGAACCGCCCCTCCGGGCACTTCTCCGGCATCATTCGAAAAGGCGCTCATCTCATACACTAATTCCACGCTTCGTTTTCTCCACCCGGCACAATCCACACAAATTCGGCTCTGCCCCGCTTACCGAAAACGTTGAATTGACTTCTTCGTTTTCTTCGCTCGGCAGAGACCGCTTGCGGGCTCTGCCCTCGCTTACCGAAAACGTTCTATCTCGGTGCGGATGCGGGCAAAAATCGCATCGGGAGAGTCCATCCCGCCCCGCGCATCGCTGCAATCGATAATCCGCAGGCGGTCGTCCGCAGCAGCGGCTGCACGGTAAACCTCCCGCACACGACGCTGCAAGTCGAGCGATGCCTCATGGATGTCGCGTTCCCCTTTCAGGTATTCGCGGTCGTCGCCTTCGCGTACCTCGGAGAGCTTTTTCTCCGTAAAGGCGAAAGGCACATCCAGAAACAGCGACACGTCCGGACGGGGAATTCCGTAATAGCCGAACTCCAGGTCGAGGATCCACCGCCGCAGCTCCTCCTGCCGGTCCCCGGCAGGCAATTTGGCGCACTGGAACCCCACGTTCGAATAGACATACCGGTCGAGCACGACGGCGTGGCCCGCATCGAGCCAACAGCGCAACTGCGCGGCAGCATCGGCCCGGTCACCGGCGAAAAGCAGAGCGACCAGATAAGGATCGACCTTGTCCACAGCCCCGAGTTCACCCCGCAGGAAGCGGGCGATCAGCTCGCCGTACACCGGCGCGTCGAAACGCGGAAAATGGAGAAAATGGCTCTCCACCCCCTCTTGGGCAAACATGCGGCGCACAAGTTCCACCTGGGTCGATTTCCCGGCGCCGTCCAGTCCTTCCAATACTATCAGCATATCCTTGCTATTTAAGCATCTTCACGGCCCGCTCGACCCCGGCGACCAGGGCGTCGGCTTCCGCCAGCGTATTATACATCGCGAACGAAGCCCGGCACATACCCGTAACTCCGTAATGCGTCATCACCGGCTCGGCACAGTGCTGTCCCGTACGAACGGCGATGCCGAGCTTGTCGAGGATCATGCCCATATCATAGGGATGCACCCCCTCGACATTGAACGATACGATCGCACACTTGTCCGGCGTCGTACCGTAAATCCGCAGGCCGGGGATTCGCTCCAGCCCTTCGGTAGCACGCAGCAGCAGCGCCCGTTCATGCGCCTCGACCTCCGCCGCATCGAACTGCCGGACATAGCGCACCGCTTCGCCCAGCGCGATCGCCCCCACGAAATTGGCCGTACCCGCTTCGAATTTCAACGGGACAGGTGCAAAAGTCGTCTTTTCGAACGACACCCGATCGACCATGTCGCCGCCGGAGAGAAACGGGGGCATCCGGTCAAGCAAATCCCGCTTGCCGTACAGCACGCCGATACCCGTCGGGGCATAGAGTTTATGACCGGAGAAGGCGTAAAAATCGCAGTCCAGCGCTTTCACATCCACACCGCCGTGCACGACACCCTGACATCCGTCCACCACCACGACCGCACCGACCCGGTGAGCCTCGTCGATCACCGGACGCAGATCGGGCCGCGTGCCCAGCGTATTGGAAGCCTGCGTCACCGCCACCACGCGGGTACGAGCGTCGAGCAGCGCCGGCAGGCGCTCGGTCATCAGGCGCCCCTCCTCGTCGAAAGGCAGCACGCGGATTTCGGCACCCTTGCGCTCGGCGACAAGCTGCCAGGGAACGATATTGGAATGGTGCTCCATCTCGCTGACCACGATATTGTCGCCCGCCCGGAGAAAACGTTCGCACCATGCATACGCCACCGTATTGAGCGACGCAGTAGCTCCGGCCGTGAAAACGACCTCCTCCCGGGCTTCCGCACCGATGTACTCGGCGATACGAGCCCGGGCAGCCTCGTACATCTCGGTAGCCTCCTCCGAAAGAAAATGAACCCCCCGGTGGATATTGGCATTCGACTCCCGGTGCAGGCGATCGACCGTTTCGATCACGCACTCGGGTTTCTGCGCCGTAGCGCCGCTGTCCAGATAAACCAACGGCTTGTCGTACACGCGCACCCCGAGAATCGGGAAGTCCCGCCGGACTTTTTCCACATCGAACATAACGCTATATTTTATCCAAATGCCGGACAACGGCATCGGTCAATATCTCTTTCACGGCCTCGATCCGGCAGCGCCCGACCACGTCCGCCGCGAAACCTTCGATCTGCAGACGGCGTGCCTGTTCCTCTTTCAGACCGCGCTGACGCATATAGAGGATCGCTTCATCCTCCATCTGCCCCACCGTCGCCCCGTGACTGCAACGCACGTCGTCGGCGTAAATTTCCAGTTGTGGACGCGCATCGATGCGCGAAGTGCGGCTCAACAGAATATTACGGCACTGCTGCTGGGCATCGGTATGCTGGGCATCCGGTGCCACATAAACCAATCCGCAGAATTCACCGCGGCCGGTCCCCGAAGCGACGCCCTTGATGAGCGACCGGCTCGTGCAGTCCGGGACCAGATGGTTGGTACGCAGATCGACCACACAGTGATCCTGCTCCAACGCGAGAAACAGCACGTCCAACTCATTGGAAGCCTCCCGTCCGTTCAGATCGAACCGGTAACGCACATTCGCACTGGTGAACTGGCACGCCGTCATGCGAAACTTGCTCCCGGCGGCCTGCTCGACCTGAAAATCGACGAATGCCTCGGCCGAGAAAAGCTGGACGAGCTCCGCATCCGCCCCTTCGAGCAGCTTGATACGAATCTCCGCCTGACAGGGCTTCGTATGCAGTACGACCAGCCGGAGTGCGGCTCCGCCCGCGACCTCGACGGTCAGTTTATCGGTATCCCGCACCACCAGCGGACGCGACAGGTCGCAATCCTTTCCGAGGTGCAGTTCGCGGCTCTTGACCGGCTCGAAAGCCGGACCGCTGAAAATATCGGTCCACTCCATAGCTACTCCTTATAATCGTTGATAAGCCAGTCGTACCCCTCTTTCTCCAATTTGAGCGCCAGCGAACGGTCGCCCGAATAGATGATGCGCCCCTTGTAGAGCACATGCACGAAGTCGGGCACGATGTAATCCAGCAGACGCTGGTAGTGGGTGATGACAATCGTCGCATTGTCCGACCGGTGCAACTTGGTGACGCCCGTACCGACGATGCGCAGCGCATCGATGTCCAAACCGCTGTCCGTTTCATCGAGAATCGCCAACTTCGGTTCGAGCATCGCCATCTGGAAGATCTCGTTCTTCTTCTTCTCGCCGCCCGAGAAACCTTCGTTCACCGAACGGGAAATCAATTTGGAGTCCAGTTCCACGATGGCGCTCTTCTCCCGCACCAGCTTCAGAAACTCGGCCGGCGCAAGCGGTTTCTCACCCCGGAACTTGCGCTGTTCGTTCACGGCCATCTTCATAAAGTTGGCCATCGACACGCCCGGAATCTCCACCGGGTACTGAAATCCGAGGAACAGCCCCATGCAGGCACGCTCCTCGATGGGCAGCGACAGCAGATCCTGCTCCAGGAAGGTCGCCTCGCCACCCGTGACCGTGAATTTCTCGTTCCCGGCCAGCACCGAAGCCAGCGTGCTCTTTCCCGAGCCGTTCGGTCCCATGATGGCATGCACCTCGCCGGCCTTCACCTCGAGGTCGATGCCCTTCAATATCTCTTTTCCGGCGACTTGCGCCCGTAAATTCTTGACTGAAAGCATATCTATTTTACTTTTTTTACATTCATAAACGCACCGCCGACTCCGTTTCTACCCGGAAACCGGCGGAAATTCTTCCGACAAACTACCCTACCGAACCTTCCAGACTGATGGCCAGCAACTTCTGGGCTTCGACGGCGAACTCCATCGGCAGTTTATTGAGCACCTCCCTGGCGTAACCATTGACGATCAGCCCCACGGCATCCTCGGTCGTAAGCCCCCGCTGGTTGCAATAAAAAAGCTGTTCCTCGGAGATTTTCGAGGTCGTAGCCTCGTGCTCGACCACTGCCGTCGGATTGCCGCTTTCGATCACCGGAAAAGTATGTGCCCCGCACTTGTCGCCGATCAACAGCGAATCGCATTGCGAATAGTTGCGGGCGTTCTCCGCCGCTTTCGCCACGCGCACCAGCCCCCGGTAGGAGTTCTCGCTGCGACCGGCCGAAATACCCTTCGATACGATGCGGCTGCGGGTGTTACGCCCCACGTGGATCATCTTGGTACCAGTATCGGCCTGCTGGAAATGGTTGGTCATCGCCACCGAATAAAACTCTCCGACCGAATTGTCGCCCGCCAGAATACAGCTCGGGTATTTCCAGGTGATAGCCGAACCGGTTTCGACCTGCGTCCACGACAGACGGGCGTTTTCGCGGCAAATTCCGCGTTTGGTCACGAAATTATAGACGCCTCCCTTTCCCTCCTTGTCGCCCGGATACCAGTTCTGGACGGTGGAATACTTCACCTCGGCATCCTTCTCGACGACGATTTCGACCACGGCGGCATGCAACTGGTTCTCGTCCCGGCGGGGCGCCGTGCACCCCTCCAGATAGCTGACATAAGCCCCTTCGTCGGCCACGATCAGCGTCCGCTCGAACTGGCCCGTACCCGCCGCATTGATGCGGAAATAGGTCGAAAGCTCCATCGGGCAACGCACGCCTTTGGGAATGTAACAAAACGAACCGTCGGAAAAGACCGCCGCGTTGAGCGCCGCATAAAAATTATCGGTATAAGGAACCACGCTTCCCAGATATTTCTGAATCAACTCCGGATAGTCCCGGATCGCTTCGGACATCGAACAAAAGATGATTCCCTTTTCGGCCAACGTCTCCTTGAAGGTCGTCTTGACCGATACGGAGTCCATTACGGCATCGACGGCGACACCTGCCAGCGCCATCTGTTCCTCAAGCGGAATACCCAGCTTGTCGAACGTGCGTTTGAGTTCGGGATCGACCTCGTCCATCGACGCGAGTTTCTTGGAGGGCTTCGGCGCCGCATAATAGATGACGTCCTGAAAGTCGATCGGAGGGATCGTCAGATGCGCCCACGAAGGAGGCACCATATTCAGCCAGTGACGATAAGCCTTCAGGCGGCGCTCGGTCATCCACTCCGGCTCGCCCTTCTTGGTCGAGATCAGGCGCACCACCTCCTCATTGAGGCCGCGCGGAATGGTTTCGGTTTCGATATCCGAAGTGAAACCGTACTTGTACTCCTGCTTCTCGATATTTTCTATAAGTTCTTTATCTTTCTCTGCCATTGTATGCGAAATAATTATGCAAAATTACAAAAAAAATGCAAATCCTTCCCGCCCGACCGTTTTTTTAGCCCCGCAGAAAGCCCCCGCGCATCAAAAGCGGTTAAAATATATATATTTGTGCCGATTTAACAAGCAAACTCCATGCAATCCGGCATCAAACTCATCTCGAGAATCTACCTCAAACTCGTTCTGCTGCAAGTAGCCGTCGGCACGCTGCTGCGTATCGTTCTGCTGTTCAACGAACAGACCTCCGACATCTCGTTCACTTTCGGCCAATGGCTGAAAATCTTCCTGTTGGGCGCCGTGAACGACTGGTGCGCCCTTACGATCGGATTCGCCGTACTGTGGCTCTTCGCCTTGAGTATCGCCCCGGGCAAATACGCCCGGCCGCTGGGCTACATCCTCTTCGGCATCCTTTCGGTCGCATGGATTTACGTCACGTTCTTCAATACGATCTTCGACGAATACGGCAGCGTGGTACCCCTGATCGCCTCGATCCTCTTCGGCTTCTGGGCCGTGAGTTTCGGACTCAGACTGTTCCTTCCCCAAATACGTCCGGGATGGAGACGTACCTGGCTCGCCGTTCTGACGGGACTTTACACGGGCGGCATTATCCTGAACGCCGTTTCCGAATGGTTTTTCTGGAGCGAATTCGGCGTACGGTACAACTTCATCGCCGTCGATTACCTGGTCTATACCAACGAAGTGGTCGGCAACATCATGGAGTCCTATCCGGTCGTTCCGCTCTTCGCCGGCGTGCTGCTGCTGACCGTAGGATGCACCTGGCTGCTGTTCAGACGGGAGATCCGCCGTGCCGGAGAGTTCGGCACCTGGCAATGGAAAGCGGCCGTATCGCCCGCCTACCTGCTGCTCACCCTGGGCTGCTGCCTGCTCCTGCAGTTCAACACCCGATTCCAGCAAAGCGCCAACACCTATGCCAACGAGCTGCAAGCCACCGGAGCCTACAAGTTCTACGACGCATTTATGAAGAACGAACTCAGCTATCCGCAGTTCTACCTGACCCTACCGCAGAAAGAGGCCGAAGCCAACGTACACGCGATCTACGGGAGTGCCGGCGACAATCTGCGCCACATTTCTGGCAACCCGGATACGCTGCGCCGCAACATCGTGCTGATCACCATCGAGAGCATGAGCGCCTCGTTCATGCAGCATTTCGGCTATCCGGACGCGATCACGCCCCACCTGGACTCTCTCTACAAAATGGGGATCGCTTTCGAACAGTGTTTCGCCACAGGTAACCGCACGGTGCGGGGACTCGAAGCCGTTACCCTCTCGCTGCCGCCCTGCCCCGGACAGAGCATCATCAAACGTCCCCGCAACGACAACATGCACTCCACGGCGGCCGTACTCCGGGAGAAGGGTTACGATGCCTACTACTTCTACGGAGGCAACAGCTACTTCGACAACATGGAAACCTTCTTCGGCGGCAACGGCTACCGAATCATCGACCAAAAAAGCTACAAACCCGAAGAGATCACCTTCGCCAACATCTGGGGCGTTTGCGACGAAGACGCCTACGACAAAGTGATCCGCTCGCTCGGCGAGCGGGCCGATACGACCGCAGCGCCCTTCTTCGCCCACGTCATGACGGTCAGCAACCACCGGCCCTACACCTACCCGGCAGGCCGGATTCCGATTCCGAACGATGCGAAACTGCGTTCGGGAGGCGTCATGTACACCGACTACGCATTGGGACGCTTCTTCGAAGAGGCCAGCCGCCAACCCTGGTTCGATAACACGGTTTTCGTCATTACGGCCGACCATTGCGCCTCGAGTGCCGGCAAAACCGAAATCCCGCTGGAGAAATACCACATTCCCGCCCTGATCTTCGCTCCGGGACTCATCACACCTCAACAAGTAGATAAGGTGATCTCTCAAATAGACCTGATGCCTACGCTCTTCTCGCTGCTGGGGATGGATTACGACTCCCATTTCTTCGGTCAGGACGCATTGTCCGACGATTTCCGGGAACGGGCCTTCGTCGCCACCTATCAGGACCTGGGTTATCTCGAAGGCGACGTATTCACCGTACTTTCACCCGTCAACCGGGCGGAACAGTACCGGATTTCACCCACGGAGGAAGACCGCTACAACCTCGTGCTGGAGGAGGGCATCCCCTCGCAGGAGCTGCTCGACCGGGCGATCAGCCTTTATCAGACTTCGTCGGCGTGGAATACCCGGCCGTAGATAGTCGAAAGCGGGAACCTGCATGATTTTTGGGTTGTTTTATTTTGGAAGTCCGCAAAATTGTCCTATATTTGCACCACTCTTTGAGAAAAAAGAGGGTTTGGAGAGTTGGGTGAGTGGCTGAAACCACCAGTTTGCTAAACTGACGTACGGGATTACTGTACCGGGGGTTCGAATCCCCCACTCTCCGCAAATTAAGATTTTACAAATAAAAAAGGTTACGACAGATGCGTAACCTTTTTATTTTTCCAGAGCGTCTGCAAGCGAGTTCCCGCACTCCGGAAAAGTGAAAAAGTATCCGTGTAAAGAGCGGATTCCGTTTATTCATCGACTTTGCAGGGACTCTTCCATTATGGGAAGGACGAGCGGCACGTGGTAACACGAGGTCAATCCCCTTCTCTCCGCAGAACAAAAGATACCCGGATGGACCGGGAAAACGATAAAACAGGATTGAGTTTACTCCGACCCTATTTTTTTATTCGAACAACGACGTAAAGTTATCTTCTCAACCGGTGCAAAAAGCCCACGCACGCCAACGGAAAAAAATCAAATCCGATCGTTGTCATTCATTTCCCGGCCATAGCGGATTGCCTGCGCCCGGATCCTCTATTCGAAGATACTTTCGCTACCTTCCGATAAAATCGGGAAATAGGGTTTCCAATACAAACGCAGGCTATTCAACCGAAAAACAGAGGGATAACCTCAACAAACCAGATCGGATAATTACACAGACCGTTCCAAAACCAGGCTTGTCAGGCGAAATAGCGGAGGCAGAAGCCAATAGAACAAAAAACCCATTGGATTGCATATTAAGACACAACAAATGCGTTTTTCAGTCGTAAAAGCTTGAAATATAGACTTTTTTCCGGGGGGGGGAAATTGCGCTTTTTTGTTTGGTTATTACGCGAATAAACTCTACTTTTGTAATCGGAAATGACCTGCCAGGCAAGACAGGCTTCTGTTTCCAGAGGTTCGGTGTCGTTTCTGGGTCAGAAACAGAGATCCCGGGTGCCGAAAACAGAATCGCACACGATTCGTTCTGCGGCCAACCTTTAGTTGCTGCGCGGTGGAAATCACACAAAAACCGCGGGGGATTGTGGAGTATGCCCTTTTCACAAATACGGTACATACTTTTAGCACACCGCTCCTCCGAGAAAACAGACACAGGGCAGCGAATCGATACGCCACTGAATCCTCTTCCGACCTCGAAAGATCTGCAAAAGAGTTTTACGGTCGGATTCGGCAAAACCGGCGCACCTGCCTACGGCCGCAGGAGAAAAGGAATCGGACCTGCAAACAAGATCGACAGACGAAGGGCGCCCCCGGAGCGATGCAATTACGATTTCGGGACATTCGGCGGGACCTAACACCGCCTCCAAATTATGTCAGACAAAAACGGCGAAGAGTGCTGGTATGCACTGAAAGTATTTTATAACCGGGTATTCGAACTCGAAAAACAGCTCTCGCAGGAAGGAGTGCGGAGTTATATTCCCCTGCTCCACGAAGACACCGTCGCCGGGGACAAAAAGATACGGAAACGCAAACCGGCCGTTTCGTCCCTGATGTTCATCCGCCAAAGCGAACACTATCTGCTCGAATTGCAGGACCGGATGAAAGCGAGTTGTCCGTTCATGGCCTACTTCGACCGGGAAACGAAAAAACCGGCAGTCATTCCGGACCGGGAAATGGAGCTGTTCATGCAGATCACTTCCGCCGACACTTCCGACCTGGAATATTTCAGCGACGAAGCGATCGACTACCGTTCCGGCGACAAGGTCCGGGTCACGGGCGGCCCGTTCAAGGGAGCCGAGGGGTACATCAAGCGGATCCGGGGCAACCGCCGCCTGGTCGTCGCTCTGGAAGGCATCATCGCCGTAGCGACGACCTACATCCCGGGACGTTTCTTGGAAAAAATGCCCGAAAACTGACCTTCGCGCCTCGAACAATGAAAGTTGCACGGTAATTGTCGGAAAACGGGACAGCGGTCCTGCGGGTCTTAAACCCGACGCCCTGTTCCGTTCCGAATACGGCCCGCTTCGAAAATCGACAGATTACAACATACACGACAAGAGCTGACGAACAATCAGTCCTTTGCAAAATATTTATTCTAACGAACCATGTACCGTCTGATAGAAAAATTGCACTTGGAACGCTATCTGAACTCCAGATTGATCCTTGCCATCGACCTGGTCGTATCGGGGGTAGCTTCGCTATGCGCACTGGTGTTGGTGAGATTGCTGCTTCCTCCCCTCTCCAACATTTCGAAATTCGCCCTGTTATGGATTGGCTGCGCGGTCGTATATTCGTTCATCACCTTTTTCCTGCTCAAGACCTATCGGTCGGTCATCCGCCACTCCACGTTGCGGGAAATCGCAAAATTCGTCGTGGCGGTCATCGGCAAGGAACTCCTGTTGGGACTGACCATTCTGCTCTACCCGCCTACACCGCTGTTCGGTATGCATATGCTGGCTCTGCTGCTGTTCGATCTGCTGCTGACCCTTTGCGGCCTGATCCTGATCCGGGTAGCGATGATTATCGTGTACGACCTGGTCAAAAACAACCTGAAATCCCGCAAACAGCACCAGTTGGTGTTGGTTTACGGATTAAGCGAAAAATCGGTATCGCTGGTCACCCGCTTGCAAAGTTCTCCGCATTACAAGGTCGTAGGGTTCCTGACTTTCGGCCGGAGAATGAAAAACCACACCATCGCGGAGTGTCCGGTCTATTATTTCGAAAATGAATACAGCATTCGATACCTCCGGCAACGGTACGACATCGATGCCGTGCTGTTCCCGACCAACGAAGAGGCACAGACCGAGCAGGAGCGCCTGATCCGCTACTGCGTCGAAAGCAATCTGAAAATCCTGATCGCACCGCCGATCGACGAGGTCATCGACGGCAAGATCATGCGGCAGTCGATCCGCGAAATCAAGATCGAAGATCTGCTGGGGCGCCCCGAAATCAAGATTTCACTGGACGAAATCCGAGCCAATTTCCGAGAGAAAACCGTTATGGTCACGGGCGCTGCCGGTTCGATCGGCTCGGAGCTGTGCCGCCAACTGGCATCGTTCGGGATCAAAAAACTGATCCTGTTCGACAATGCCGAAACTCCGATGCACAACCTGCGGCTCGAACTCGAAGAGCGCGTCCCGAAGCTGGAATTCGTCCCCGTGATCGGTGACATCCGGCTGCCCAACCGGTTGGATTTCGCTTTCCGCACGTTCCATCCCCAAGTCGTATTTCACGCCGCCGCTTACAAACACGTCCCCCTGATGGAGGAAAATCCCTGCGAAGCGGTGCTGGTCAATGTCATCGGCACACGCAACGTCGCTCTGAAATGCCTGGAGTACAACGTCGAAAAGATGGTGATGATCTCGACCGACAAAGCCGTGAATCCCACCAATATCATGGGCTGTACCAAACGCCTGGCCGAAATTTACGTACAGTCGCTCGGGCTGGCCATCGAACAGGGAACGATCGAGGGGGCCACGAAGTTCGTAACGACCCGTTTCGGAAACGTCCTCGGCTCGAACGGCTCGGTAATTCCGCGTTTCCGCGAGCAGATCGCCAAGGGCGGACCGGTAACGGTCACCCATCCGGACATCACCCGTTTCTTCATGACCATTCCCGAGGCCTGCCAGTTGGTCATGGAGGCCGCAACGATCTCTACAGGCAATCAGATCTGCGTTTTCGATATGGGTAAATCGGTGAAAATCGCCGACCTGGCCAAACGCATGATCGAACTGGCCGGATACGAACCCGGCGAAGAGATCAAGATCGAATACACGGGACTGCGTCCGGGTGAAAAACTGTACGAGGAGGTACTCTCGAACACCGAAAATACGATCCCCACGACACACGACCGGATCCGTATCGCCAAAGTGCGCGAATACGACTACGCCGAAGCCTGCGCTGCGACCGAACAGCTCGAACAATTCGCCAGGATGGTAAACGTCCCGGACACGGTTTGCCTGATGAAAAAGATCGTTCCGGAATTCAAATCGAAAAACTCCGAATTCGAACAGTTCGACAAAGTGCAGCCCGCATAAAACAGAAATCACCACTATCCCCGATAACCAACCATGAAAGGAATCGTTCTGGCCGGAGGCTCCGGCACCCGTTTATACCCGATCACTAAAGGAGTCAGCAAACAACTGCTGCCGATCTACGACAAGCCGATGGTTTACTACCCCATCTCCGTCCTGATGCTGGCCGGAATACGCGATATTCTCATCATCTCCACGCCGGCCGACCTTCCGGCTTTCCGGCGTCTGCTGGGCGACGGATCGGATTACGGCGTTCGGTTCGAATACGCCGAACAGCCTTCGCCCGACGGACTGGCCCAGGCGTTCCTGATCGGCGAGAAGTTCATCGGCAGCGATTCCGCCTGTCTGGTTCTGGGCGACAACATCTTCCACGGCTCGGGTTTCTCGACGATGCTCCGGGAAGCGGTCCGCACGGCCGAAGAGGAGAACAAGGCCACCGTATTCGGCTACTGGGTCGATGATCCGGAGCGTTACGGCGTGGCGGAATTCGACGGAAACGGCAACTGCCTTTCGATCGAGGAAAAGCCGGCCAATCCCAAATCCAACTATGCCGTAGTGGGACTCTACTTCTATCCCAACAAAGTGGTCGATGTGGCTAAAAAGATCAAACCTTCGGCCCGGGGCGAACTGGAAATCACGACTGTAAACCAAGTCTTTCTGCAAGACAGCCAACTGAAAGTCCAGACCCTCGGACGCGGCTTCGCGTGGCTCGACACGGGCACGCACGACTCGCTGGCCCAGGCCTCGATTTTCGTCGAGGTGATCGAAAAACGCCAGGGGCTGAAGATCGCCTGTCTGGAAGGCATCGCCTACCGCATGGGCTGGATCTCGGAGGAGAAGATGCGGGCGCTGGCACAGCCGATGATTAAAAACCAATACGGACAATACCTGCTCAAAGTAATCGACGAATTAAAACGCGAACAAAAATAATGAAAGTCATTGCCACCGCGATCAAGGACGTGGTTATTATCGAGCCGCAGGTCTTCGGCGACGACCGCGGCTATTTCTTCGAAAGCTACTCCCAGCAACAGTTCGACCAGGCCGTCCGGCCCGTACGCTTCGTGCAAGACAACGAATCCAAATCCCGCAGGGGCGTACTGCGCGGACTCCATTTCCAAAAGGGGGCCGCAGCCCAATCCAAACTGGTGCGGGTCGTTCAGGGTCGGGTTCTGGACATCGCCGTCGATATACGGCGCGGATCGCCCACGTTCGGCAAACACGTCGCCGTCGAACTGACCGCCAAGAATCACCGCCAGCTCTTCGTACCACGCGGATTCGCACACGGTTTTTCCGTATTGAGCGACGAGGCCGTTTTCCAATACAAATGCGACAACTTCTACGCGCCCCAGTCCGAAGGAGCGATCGCCTGGAACGACCCCGACCTGGGGATCGACTGGCAACTCCCCGCAGAGGAGGTGATCCTCTCGCCCAAAGACCGGGCACATCCCCGCCTCAAAGATGCCGAAGAACTTTTCGACTATGGAATCGACTACTATGCATAACATACTCGTAACCGGTGCCGACGGACAGTTGGGCCGCGAAATGCGCACGCTCGGTGCAGCTTCGCGACACCGCTATTTCTTTACCGACGTAGCCGACCTGGATATCACCGATGCGAACACCGTACGACGGTTCGTCGAAAACGAGCGGATCGACGCGATCGTCAATTGTGCCGCCTACACCAATGTAGATAAGGCGGAAGAAGAGGTCGAAACGGCCGACCGGATCAACCGCGAAGCCGTGCGGAACCTGGCCGAAGCCGCTAAAGCGTGCGACGCCACGCTGTTTCACATCTCGACCGACTACGTGTTCGGCGGCGTGGGAAACACTCCGTTCCGGGAGGAGGATCCCACCGCCCCGCTGGGCATGTACGGCAAAACCAAACTCGCAGGGGAAGAGGCGATCGTGGCTTCGGGGTGCAAACATCTGGTTTTCCGCACCGCCTGGCTCTATTCGCCCTACGGCAGGAATTTCCTGAAAACCATGTTGCAGCTTACGGCCGACAAACCGGAATTACAGGTCGTTTTCGATCAGGTGGGAACTCCGACCTGCGCCGCCGACCTGGCCCGCGTGATCTTCGACCGCATCGAATCCGGCGACTATGCCGGACGGGAGGGCTTCTACCACTTCTCGAACGAAGGAGTCTGCTCCTGGTACGATTTCGCCCATGAAATCGCCGCGCTGGCAGGCCATACCTCCTGTAAGATCCGTCCCTGCCACTCTGCGGAATTTCCGTCCAAGGTGCAACGACCGAATTTTTCGGTACTCGACAAGACCAAAATCAAAACGACATTCGGAATCGACATCCCCCACTGGCGGGATTCGCTCGTACGCTGTATGGCAACCCTCCGGTAAGCCGAAGCGAACCGCCGGGATCATCCCGAACAACAAAAAATAAAAACAGAAAAAGCAAATACATGAAACGCAACATCCTCATTACCGGCGGCGCCGGATTCATCGGCTCGCATGTGGTGCGGCTCTTCGTAAACAAATATCCCGACTATCGGATCGTCAATCTCGATAAACTGACCTATGCCGGCAATCTGGCCAACCTGCGGGACATCGAAAATGCTCCGAACTACACCTTCGTCAAGGCCGACATCTGCGACTACGACACCATCCGCGAGGTGTTCCGCAAGTACGATATCGACGGAGTGATCCACCTGGCTGCCGAAAGCCACGTCGATCGCTCGATCAAGGATCCGTTCACCTTCGCCCGCACCAATGTCATGGGCACGCTTTCCCTGTTGCAGGCAGCCAAGGAACAATGGAACGGCAACTGGGAGGGGAAACGCTTCTATCATATTTCGACCGACGAAGTATATGGTGCGCTGCAATTCGACGGCACGCTCTTCACAGAGGAAACCCGCTACGATCCCCACTCCCCCTATTCGGCGGCCAAAGCCTCGTCCGACCATTTCGTGCGGGCCTACCACGACACCTACGGCCTGCCGACGATCGTAACCAACTGCTCGAACAACTACGGGCCCTATCAATTTCCCGAAAAGCTGATCCCGCTGTTCATCAACAACATCCGCCACGGCCGGCCGCTGCCTGTCTATGGCAAGGGCGAGAATGTCCGCGACTGGCTCTACGTCGAAGACCACGCCCGCGCCATCGACCTGATCTTCCACAAAGGCCGCATCGCCGAAACCTACAATATCGGCGGATTCAACGAATGGAAGAACATCGACCTGATTAAAGTCATCGTCCGCACCGTCGATCGGCTGCTGGGCAACCCCGAAGGCGAGAGCGAGAAGCTCATCACCTACGTCACCGACCGTGCGGGGCACGACCTGCGGTATGCCATCGATTCGCGCAAACTGAAAAACGAGCTGGGCTGGGAACCCTCGCTGCAATTCGAGGAGGGCATCGAAAAAACCGTGCGCTGGTACCTCGAAAACCAGGAGTGGATGGACCATATCACCTCGGGCGAATACGAGAAATACTACGAATCCATGTATAAAAACCGGTAGTAAGCCCGGCAGTGCATGATTCTGACACACAAGACAACCCCCTTTTGCAAACATCAATAAATCTAAAAAACAAAATCAATGAATATAGCAATCGTCGGCACAGGCTACGTGGGTCTCGTATCGGGAGCCTGCTTTGCCGAAATGGGAATCGATGTCACCTGCGTGGACATAGATCCGGAAAAAGTCAAATGCCTCCTCGAAGGCGAGATTCCCATTTATGAACCCGGCTTGGAAGAACTTGTAAGAAGAAATGTCGAAGCCGGCCGGCTCCATTTTACTACGGACCTACTCCCCTGCCTCGACAACGTCGAAGTCGTTTTCTCGGCCGTAGGCACGCCGCCGGACGAAGACGGTTCGGCCGATCTGCAATACGTGCTCGAAGTAGCCCGGACATTCGGCCGGCACATCAAAAAATACACGATTTTAGTTATCAAGTCCACCGTACCAGTGGGTACTGCGAAAAAGGTAAAAGCAGTCATCGAAGAAGAACTCGCAAAACGTAGCGAACAGATCGACTTCGAAGTAGTTTCGAACCCCGAATTCCTCAAGGAAGGCGCCGCCGTCAAAGACTTCATGTCCCCCGACCGGGTGATTGTCGGTGTGGAAAACGACCGGGCAAAAAAAGTCATGGAGCAGCTCTACCGCCCGTTTCTGATAAACAATTTCCGACTCTACTTCATGGATATACTTTCGGCCGAAATGACCAAATATGCAGCCAATGCCATGCTGGCCACACGCATCTCCTTCATGAACGACATCGCCAATTTGTGCGACCTGGTCGGAGCGAATGTCGATATGGTACGGAAAGGTATCGGCACCGACAGCCGCATCGGGCCGAAATTCCTCTACCCGGGCTGCGGATACGGCGGCTCCTGCTTCCCCAAAGATGTCAAAGCCCTGATTTGCACAGCCCGGGAACATAAGTATACAATGAGTGTTATCGAAGCGGTCGAAGCTGTCAACGAGCGCCAGAAAGAGATCGTGGTCAAGAAACTGCAAGATAAACTTGGAATACTTCAAGGCAAGACGATCGCCCTGTGGGGCTTGGCATTCAAACCCGAAACAGACGATTTGCGCGAAGCACCGGCTCTGGTAGTCATCGATAAACTCCTGACTGCAGGAGCTGAGATCAAAGTATATGACCCAGTCGCTATGGCGGAGTGCAAGCGCAAGATCGGAGAAAAAGTAACCTATTGCAAAGACATGTACGATGCAGTGTTCGACGCCGACGCTCTGGCCGTACTGACCGAATGGAAAGAATTTCGCGTCCCCTCATGGTCCGTCATGCGAAAAGTGATGAAACATCCCGTTCTGATCGATGGACGCAACATCTACGATAAGCAAGAGGCGATTGCCGAAGGATTCGATTATTCGGGAATCGGAAAATAAAACGACACGAAACAGCAAAGACAGACAATCAAGACAGCCGCAAGGTTGAGCACAAGATATGAATACAAACCGATGCAAAATCATTAATCTGCCAAAAATAGGCGACCATCGGGGCAATCTCTCTTTCGTGGAAGAGTTGAGCCACATTCCCTTCGCCGTGAAGCGCACTTACTGGATTTACGATGTTCCGGGCGGAGAGTTCCGGGGCGGCCATGCCTACAGGGACAATGAAGAATTTATCATCGCTCTCTCCGGCAGCTTCGATGTAGTGATCGACGACGACGCAGAAAAACAGGTTTTCACGCTCAACAGATCCTATTACGGACTTTATGTTCCCAACGGATTATGGCGAGAACTGGAAAACTTTTCCACGAACTCGCTGGCACTGATTCTCGCCTCCACACCGTACGATGTCAACGATTATATCCGCGATTATGCCGAATTCAAAACTTTCCGCCATGCAAAGCAACACGGTCTATGACTGCACCATCGTCCATTTGGACAAACACCACCACGCCAAAGGAAACATTACCGTCGTGGAAAACGGAATAACCGTTCCGTTCGATGTTCGGCGCGCCTATTACTTGTACGATGTCCCGGGCGGAGAATCCCGAGGCGGGCACGCCCACAAGGAACTTTCGCAACTGATCGTTGCTGCCAGCGGCAGTTTCGATGTCACGCTCGATGACGGCAATATCAAGCGGACATTTACCCTGAACAGACCGTACCAAGGGCTTTATATCGTACCGGGAATATGGCGGGAACTGAACAATTTTTCATCAGGTTCGGTATGCCTTGTGTTGGCCTCGCACCCGTATGACGAACACGACTATATTCGAAATTACGAGGAATATATTCAATTAAAAAATGTTTGAAATTAAAAAATACTCTCCTGCTGACCGTACCGCCTGGGACCAGTTCGTCAAGACCTCGAAGAACGGAACTTTTCTGTTCGAAAGAGCCTATATGGACTATCATTCCGATCGGTTTACCGACTTTTCGCTTCTGATCTTCCGCAAAGGCAGGTTGTACGCGCTGCTACCTGCCAACCGGGTTGCAGATACGCTCCATTCCCATCAGGGACTTACCTATGGCGGATTCGTCATGAACGACAGGGCGACCGTTTCGGATGTATTGGAAATGTTCGGCGCAGTAAATCTTTTTCTACGACAAAACGGCTTTTCCAAAGTGGTATATAAGGCGATTCCCTATATTTACGACCGAATCCCGGCACAGGAAGACCTGTATGCACTGTTCCGCGCCGGAGCCACTCAAATCGCCGGCAATATTTCATCCGCCATCTATTCCGAAGACCGATTGAAATTCACCGAATCGAGAAAATCGGGGTTGAGAAAGGCCCGTGCAGCCGGATTGCGAGTAACGGAATCCGATGATCTCGCAACCTTTTGGAATATCCTTTCCACGAATCTGGAGGATAAATACAGCGTAAAGCCGGTACACACGCTCGCGGAAATCTCCTTACTGAAAAGCCGGTTTCCGAAACATATCAAACTGTACCTCTGTCTGCATGAGGATACCCCTCTGGGAGGGACTTTAGTATATGAAACGGGCCGAGTCGTACACACCCAGTATATTTCGGCCAATCTCGCAGGCAAAAATTCAGGTGCTTTGGACCTACTATTCGACTACCTGATCAATAAAAAATATGCGGATATTCCGATTTTCGATTTCGGCCAGTCCACTGAAAACAGCGGATATATACTCAATGAAAATTTGATTTTCCAGAAGGAAGGCTTCGGCGGACGGGGAGTCATGTATAATGTTTACGAATATACGATCGAGTAATTCTGCAGTGCATTCGTGCAAATCATCGCATCGCATCGAATCATGCAACAGAGTAATATTATATCATGGAAAAAATCGTACTGATAGGAACGGCAGATACAGCGCGGGATGCGTATTGCTTTATTCAAGACTACAAATTATTCGAAGTGATCGCATTCGCAGTCGATCGGAAATACAAGACAGACGATATGTTCTGCGGCCTGCCCGTATATTGCATCGAAGAACTTTCTTCACAGATAAACAAGACGGAAGTGGGGCTTTTCATTCCGGTCCAATGGAATTACCTGAACCGCCAGCGCAGGGATCTATACACCAGATTGAAAAACGAAGGTTACCGGTTCGTCAATGTAATCGCCCCGAACGCCATCATCCACTCAGGAGGCACGATCGGCGATAATTGCTGGATATCGGACGGTACCGTCATCGAATCTTTCGTTACGATAGGCAATAATGTCTTCGTCAAATCCAAAGCATGGATCGGACACTATACCACGGTGGAAGATCACAGCTTCATCGGCGCAGCCTCGATGATCGCAGGGAAAGTCGTTGTCGGAGAACAATCATTTATCGGAATCAATGCGATGGTTTTCGATGGAGTCAGGATAGGCCGCAAATGTCTTGTCGGGGCATGTACTGTCGTCAAACGCTCGCTCCCTGATTACTCCCGGATCAAAACGGCAACGGGCAACAGCGAAATAAAACAATATGACGAAAGCTCCATCGAAGAGAAACTGGTCGCCGCTAAAAACATACGATAAAAAATGGTTAAATTTTTAGATTTGCAGGCTGTCACGGCAAAATATGCCGACGAAATCCACACAGCTGTCAACCGAGTCATCGATTCGGGATGGTACTTGCAAGGAGTAGAGAACCAACATTTCGAGCAAAATTATGCACGGTATATCGGAACGCGCTATGCGGTGGGCTGTGCCAACGGATTGGATGCGCTGATATGGATTTTCCGTGCCTACATCGAAATGGGGATAATGACTCCGGGTGACGAGATCATCGTTCCGGCCAATACCTACATCGCCTCCATCCTGGCCATTACGGAAAACGGCCTGACTCCCGTATTGGTCGAACCCCGGCTCGATACCTATCAAATCGACGAGCAAGAGATCGAAAAGGCGATAACGCCGCGCACCAAAGGCGTGCTTATCGTACACTTATACGGACAATGCGCCTATACGGAAAAAATCGGCGAAATTTGTAAGCGACACGGGGTTAAACTCATCGAGGACAATGCACAGGCTCACGGATGTCGGTTCGCCGGGAAACGAACCGGTTCGCTGGGCGATGCCGCCGGCCACAGTTTCTATCCAGGGAAAAACCTCGGAGCTTTCGGCGACGCCGGAGCCGTGACGACCGATGACGACGCCTTGACCGAAACGATACGGACGTTGGCTAATTACGGTTCGTCGAAAAAATACGTATTCAAATATACGGGACGCAACAGCCGGTTGGACGAAATTCAGGCAGCCGTACTCGATGTAAAATTAAGTCATCTCGAAGAAGACATAGCGGCCCGAAAAGATGTAGCTCGCTACTATATCGAACATATTCACAATCCCCGAATCGTACTGCCCACTATCGAGGACTGGGATGCAAACGTATTCCATATTTTTCCCGTGCGGTGCGTCGAGCGAGACCGGCTGCAACAATATCTGGCCCAACGCGACATCCAGACGATCATCCACTACCCGATCCCGCCGCATAAACAGGAGTGTTACAAGGAGTGGAACGAATTGACGCTCCCCATTACGGAGAAAATCCATAACGAAGAACTCAGCTTGCCGATGAGTCCGGTAATGACCGAAAAAGAAATAAAAGAAGTTGTCGAAGCAATAAATTATTTCAAATAAAGAATTGAACAGCCGTTTCCGACGGCTTCATCAGGCATGGGTATCGAGAGTCGCACCGTAGAAAAAGAGGGATACAAGACCGCATTCAAGGCAACCGCCCTGTTCGGCGGAGTGCAGGTCGTTATCATACTCATCCAGATACTCAAGGCAAAAGTCGTCGCTCTCTGGTTAGGGGCGTCAGGACTCGGAATCATGAGTCTTTTCAATGCCGCGACCTCCCTGATATTTTCTATTTCGAACTTGGGATTACAGGAGAGTGCCGTCCGGGATATCGCCTATGCCAAAGGCAGCGGAGATGAAAACAGAGTCGCCGGAACCATAAAAGCGATCAACCGCTGGGTAATTGCCACCGGATTTTTAGGTGCAGTCGTTACGATCGCCCTCTCGCCCTGGTTGAGTGAATGGATATTCGAAAGCGACGCATATGTCACCGCTTTCATTCTGTTGTCGTGCGTTGTATTCCTGATGGGAATTTACAGCGCCAATTATGCCACACTGCAAGGCACTCGAAACCTGAAACTGATGGCCCAAGCCAATGTTTTCGGAGCCATCTCCGGTTTCTTGTGCTCGTTGCCGATGTTCTATTTTTTCCGAGATGAAGGCATTGTATGGGCACTGATCCTGACTGCCCTATCCACGACCGCAGTCAGCCTATTCTACGTAAAAAAGGCCTATATTCCCAAAGTCGATCAGACTTTCGCCGAAAGCTACCGGATTGGACTGAAAGCGGTTCGCCTGGGGATCATGCTGGCTTTAAGCGGAATAAGCGTCACATTGGTGCAGTTCGCCATAAAGACTTTTATCGTTCGAATGGGAGGACTGAACGATGTCGGACTCTACGAAGCCGGTTGGGCTCTCAATACGACCTACCTCGGACTGGTTTTTACCGCCATGGCAAAAGATTACTATCCGAGATTGTCTCAAATCGCCGGTGACAATGCCCAGGTAAAAGTGATGATGAATCAACAGACCGAAATCGCATTGGTCCTTTTAGCACCATTGATCATCATCATGATTGTTTTCATGTCATTTTTCATACGGTTATTATACTCCGCCGAATTCCTTGCCATCGTACCAATGACCAAATGGCTGCTTATCGGCGCTTTAGTCCGGGCCGGAGCTTGGGGAACCAGTTTCGTATTCCTGGCCAAGGGTGACGGAAAATTATTTCTGTTCAATGAATTGGGAATTAAAATAATCACATTACCCTCCTATTTGCTATGTTACTATTGGTTCGGATTGGTCGGCATCGGTTATGCCAACGTGTTCAATTTCCTGATATATTTTCTGTGGGTCGGCATCGTAGCATATCGCAAATATAAAATATCGTACAGTCCGATTTTTTGGAAGTTGTTCATTACGTTCCTATCCATCATACTGCTTTATCCGATCGGAGAGCAGCTTTGGAATGCGAAATACCTGACAGGCATAGCAATTACTCTCTGCATCTGCGGACTTTCCCTGTATGAATTCAACAAACGTATCGATATTCGGGACTTTTGGGCGAATATCGTATCGAGATTTAAGAGCAACAAGCAATGAATCTAACAAAAGAGTATATCCTTTCATGTTACGATAAAACGAAACGTCTGGCAAAAAAATCGTTCGAAAAAGGACGATACAACCGATCCCTAAAGTACATAAATATCGCAGCCAGAATCGCATACCAATTCAACTGGATCTACCGGGACGATGACCTGGAGGAGCTTTTGGCAAATATCTCGAAGCAAACAATTTCGAAACGGAATCATTATACACCGATAGAAAACCGCTATGTATTATACGTAGCTTCCATGATCGATAATAGAGGTGAGATACAACAATATTTGAGAGCATTGATAGCCTGCGAAGGTGAACTGCTAGTGATCGTAGAGAAATACGGAAAAGAAGCCGCTGCAACGATCGCAGAAATCAAGGCTTATCCGAAAGCAAAAATTTATGCATTGCAAGGCGACGAAACCGATGTAGAATCTAATGCGCAAAAACTCTATGACAAAATAGTAAATTTCCGGCCTTCGAAACTATTCATGCACTTACGCCCCGAATCCGGTTTTGCGATCACTGTTTTCGACGCTTTGCCCGAAGAAATTATCAACTACCAAATCAATTTAACGGATCATGCCTTTTGGCTGGGATGCAAATGTTTGGATTATATCTTCGAATTTCGTCCTTACGGTTGTACCGTGTCGCAGGAAAAACGAAAAATCGATAAAGATAAAATCCTATTGCTTCCTTACTATCCTATTTTGAACCATAGAGATTTTCAAGGGTTTCCTTCATCTTGCACCGCAGACAAGATCATCTTGTTCTCCGGAGGAGAATTGTACAAGATATACGGCGGAAACGGATTGTATTTCAAGATCGTCAAACATATTCTCGATGAAAATCCGCAAGCAATCCTATTGTACGCCGGAGATGGAGATACAGGAGGGGTAAATGCCTTTATTGCAGAAAACAAATACGAAAACAGATTCATTCTTTTGGGATTCCGGCAAGATATAAATGAAGTATTCAAGCACTGCGATATATATCTCTGTACCTATCCTTCTGCCGGTGGACTTATGTGCCAGTATGCTGCTGTGAACGGCAAACCTATCCTAGCTTATAATGAACCGAAAGCCCGATCGAAGTTTATCGAAGATCTTATTTGCGTCAATGCAAATGTCCAACTAACATTTACCGATCCAAAAAGATTGACTGAAGAAGCCGGGCGCTTGATAACAGACAAGACATATAGAAAGAAAAAGGGGGCAGAATTACAACATGCGGTGATGACCCAGGAACAATTCGAACGAGAGTTCAAATCAATAATCAATTCGAATAAAAATCGACGACAATACGAACACCAAAACATAGACTACGATGCTTTTTTTGCGCGGTATCTTGAATTAGAAAACGAACATACGGATACTTTCAAGCTTCTTATCATCAGAAAATTCAAATTCGCAACATTGAAATATTTTCCCCGAATGACCGTATGGTTCATCGTATATATGTTAAGCGGCAAAGGGTTCAAATTCGTCATCAAAAGGAAAGTAGGTCCTTTCTTGCACAAACAATATAATAAACTAAAAACAAGATATGAATAAAACCGCTATTCATAATATAGCAATTGCTATACTGACTCTTCCTGTGTTTATTTTATCCGTTTTCAAGCCAATAGTCAAGGTATTCTCCAAACTTTCAAAAATATTCTATTCCCAATGGAAGAGAACGGAATTCAAAACTTGTCCTCGCAACGTAATAATTGAATATAAAATAGAAGTCGGGGGGGGGAATAATATTTCTATCGGTAATCACGTCAGAATAGGAAAAGACGTAATGCTCTATACGCATCCGCATTATAATGAACAAGAATTCACACCATCAATAATTATAGGGGATAACTCTCGTATCGGCAGACGCTCACATCTTACTTCAATACAAAGTATTTGTATCGGTAATGGTGTTAGGATGGGAAATGATATCTTTATAACGGACAATGCACATGGAGGAGGTGATAATATAGTCCATCAACTAGATATAGCTCCCAATTTACGTCCTCTGTACTCCAAAGGTCCCGTCATAATCGCAGACAGAGTTTGGATTGGTGATAAAGTAATCATCTTACCGGGGGTGAGTATAGGTGAAGGAGCTATCGTCGGTGCAGGGGCAGTCGTTACGCATAATATTCCTGCTTACAGCGTAGCTGTGGGTAACCCGGCCCGAGTCGTTAAAACGTTAAAATAAATCTGTAAAAAATAACCCGATGGGAACAGGGATATCGAAAATAAACAGTTATAATATAGAATTATGGATTTTTGCCATTTGTCTGGTATTATCCATTCCTCCTTATTTCCTTTGGCAACTGTCGTCTCCCTATTTTGTAATAGGATGCCTGTTAATTGCAGCCAAACATGCCAAACTATCCGACCGTACTGCGAACGATATGTTTTTCATGTTTTTATTGACTGGTATTTACTTTTTTTACGGATTTCTCAACAGTACTTCTTTACAAGGAACCCTCTATGTTTGCCTGATTCCCATTCTATTTTATGCCGACAGAAAATTCCTGACAGACGCCTTCGAAAAATTCGTCTATGTTTTTTCAATCACATTGGCCTTTTCGATAATCCAATTCATACTGGTACAGATTCTCGGTATTTCTATGCCCGCCAAAAGTATCCAACCGTTGAATAAAGCCAAACAAGCCAGTTATCTAGCGTACACTTTTTATGTTACCACCAATCAGTGGGGAGCGGATATTTTACCTCGTTTTTTCGGCTATTACGATGAACCCGGCGTAGTCGGCACCTTATCCGGTCTAATATTGATGACCAGGAAATTCAATCTGAAGAAACTCATAAATATTCCGATATTCATAGGCGGCCTGCTATCTTTTTCTCTGTTTTTTTATGTGATCGCAATTGCCTATACTCTGATATTCGTATTATCCACAAAAATCAAGTATATGGTGCTCACTCTTATCTTTTGCGGAATATTATACGGTTTTTACCACAAATATTATCAAGATAACGAGGTCATCAACCGATATATTATTTCCAGAATGGAATATGAAAACGGCAATTTCAGTGGCAACAACCGGACTCATGGCGGTATGGATGCTTGGTATAAAACCTATTTTGAGAATTCGGACGACTACTATTTCGGTTTAGGTGCCGGTGCAAGTCAAATATACAACCCAGGCGGAGCATCCTATAAAGATATTATCATAAATTGCGGAATCGTATTTTTTGCGGCATATATGGGAATATTTACCCTTTTTGGATTTTACAACCTTAAATTCTCGAAAGAATTTTTGCTGTATCTGATAATGTTATACGGGACCATATTCCAACGACCATTCATAGACTCTTTCGTATATATATTCCTTTTATATATCCCGGTAATTTATCTGATAAATAACCAAAAGAGGGAAAGTATCAGCAACTAAATTCCAATATAAAATTACACGATGGATGTTTCAGTCATCATAGTAAATTATAATACACGGAAACTTACCGGCGAATGCATTGACAGTATATTCGAAAAAACATCGGGGATCACTTTCGAGGTTATCGTGGTTGACAACGCTTCGCAGGATGATAGTATAGAAATATTCCGAAAAGATCCACGGATCATCTTCATTGAAAACACGGAAAATCAGGGATTCGGGAAGGCCAACAATTTAGGGATCAAGTATGCGACGGGACGAAGCATACTGTTCCTCAATTCCGACACACTCTTAATCAACAATGCCTTGAAAATTTTATCCGATTACTTGGACAACAATTCCGATGTCGGGGCGTGCGGAGGAAATTTGTACGGAGAAGACCGTAAGCCAATAGTATCTTTCGAACAAAACCGCCCATCCATTTACGGATATATAGACAACATATTTCTGAACGGAATATCGAGATTGCGTTTCGGACGCAGCATAAAATTCAATTACGGTAATAAACCTTTGCAGGTATCTTATATTACAGGTGCCGACCTGATAATTCCAAGAAAGATTCTGGAAAAGGTCGGCGGTTTCGACCCAACATTTTTCATGTATTATGAAGAGATCGAATTATGTTGTAGAATCGTAAAAGCAGGATACAAAATCATGTCCGTTCCCACTGCCAAGATCGTCCATTTAGTGGGTCGCAGCTGCTGCATAAACGATTGGGGATTGAAAGTACGTGAACAAAGCCGGCGTATATATCTCAAACGAACACTATCTCCGATAAAAGCCAGAATAGCCAACTGGCTATATTATCTGTTGATAAATACGCGCATCATTGAACATTGGATCGCCGGAAACAACGGGAAAACAGCCCAATGGATTACGACCCGAAAATTATTTTGGAAAAAAGACGACGAAATATTTCAATAGTCCAATACTGAATCACGGTTAATTGAAGTCGTCTAATTATCAAGCGATGAAAAAATTCCTCAAAATATTTCTTATACATCGGCCTGTTCTCCCTGCAGTCATATTATCTGGATTCCGCCCGGTGTAATCAAAGCTGGGAATAAAGTAAATGCAACGTGTCATTTGAGTTGAAAAAGATTCGAATTCAAGAAGTGTTCCCTTGATATAGAGATCGCCCCGACAATAAAAATAATCGAAGAGAGGAAAATCTCGTCAATCACTGGGTCGCTTTCCACCGTTACGCCGTTATAAATACATGGTCGGCATATAACGGCGAGTCCACCGGATTACCGGCCTGCATTATAACGATCAAAAATGACTGCAACATCGGCAAACGGACACAATTCAACCATGAATAAGATAACGCACCGAAATGAAACGTTATTGAGTAAAGATTGACGATTTCCGACAACTCGCACGATACTGTCAACAGGAGGGCAACCGACACTTTACCGTATAAAGGAAAATTATTTTCAAAAACTCTGTATCAATCGGAAATAAAGCAATCATCTTACCGAATGTGTAAACCGTAATCGGTGCCGGAATGTAGTAACCAAAGATGTGCCTGCCGTACTGTATTACCTACGGCAAACCAGTCAATATCATAAGAAATTGTTAAAGAATGAGTAAAAAAGCCCGTGTAATAGCATTTTATTTACCTCAATTCCATCCTGTTCCAGAAAACGACAAGTGGTGGGGAAAAGGATTCACTGAGTGGACCAATGTTGGTAAAGCCCGACCCTTATTCAAAAGCCATTACCAACCGCGTGTTCCCGCCGATCTAGGATACTACGACCTCAGAATGGCCGAGGTCCGGGAGGCACAGGCCCAAATGGCCAAGGAAGCCGGAATCGAAGGTTTCATGTACTGGCATTACTGGTTCGGAAAAGGGAAACGACTTTTGGAACGCCCGTTCAGCGAAGTCCTGGAAAGCGGTAGCCCCAATTTTCCTTTCTGTTTGGGCTGGGCCAACCATACATGGAAAAGTACGACCTGGAGGGGGGGGGATATTTAAGTATTAGCACGCCCGAGATTTTAATAGAGCAGACATACAAAGAAGAAGAGTATGACGATCATTTCAACGACATGCTGCCCGCTTTCAAAGATCCCCGGTACATCAAGATCGATAATAAGCCGATCTTTATAATATATGATCCTAAAGCATTCGACGCGCGGCGATTCATGGACAGATGGCAAGAATTGGCCGCAAATAACGGAATAGGCCGGATTTATTTCATGGGATTCTCCTCTGGGGTTACAGGAAGTGAAACCCATAAAATTCTGGAGATGGGTTTCGATGCCGTCGTAACAGGAAATAACCTGCGGGCGGAAGCCAAGATTCGGGGTTCATTCGGATACCTCGTACGCAAGGCAATCAACCGAATGTGCTTCGGTATGATGCTAGACAAATACAAATATCAGGACATCATCAAGAACTATTTTACAGAGGACGATCACTTGGAATGCGTTTTTCCGGCTGTAATTCCCGGTTGGGATCGCTCCCCGCGCGCAGGACGACGAGCCACGATCTACACGGGTGCTACTCCGGAATTGTTCGCAAAGCATCTGAAAGAGGCCGTAAAAATCGTATCAGAAAGGAAATCGGACGAGCATAAGATAATTTTCCTTCGATCGTGGAATGAATGGGCTGAAGGCAACTACGTGGAACCCGATTTGAAATACGGTCACGGATTTCTGGAGGCCATTAAAAAGAATATCATTGAATGATAACAACACTCTGGACCAATAAAAACGATTCAATATGAATGTTGAAAAACTAATCGCCCTCCTGCCCATGAAGGGCCACTCGGAACGAGTACCGAACAAGAACATGAAAATGTTTTGTGGCGAGCCACTTTATCATGCTGTTATGAAATCGTTGGAGGCATGCGACTATGTATCGGAAATCGTCATCGACACCGATAGCGACATAATCGCAGAAGATGCCGTACGAAACTTCCGCAAAGTAAGGATCCTGCGCCGCCCGCAAGAATTACAAGGCGATTTCGTATCGATGAACGAAATCATCAATTACGACCTAACCCGTCATCCCGAGGAAAAACATTTTCTGCAAACACACTCTACCAACCCATTGATTTCATCGGCGACACTGAACGCAGCCATTCAACGATATTTTGCAGCGCTGGGCGAAGGGTACGACTCGCTGTTCGGCGTTACGAAATTCCAGTCTCGTTTTTACTGGGCGAACGGCTCGGCCATCAATCACAATCCGGCGGAACTTATCCGCACGCAAGATCTGCCTCCGATTTACGAAGAAAACTCCAATTTCTACATTTTCTCGGTCGATTCGTTTCGTGCCGCAGGAAACAAAAGAATCGGATTGCATCCCGAAATGTTCGCAGTCAACAAGCTGGAGGCCATCGACATCGACGACAAAGAAGATTTTATTTTAGCGGAAACACTTTACGCAAACAGAAAATAAGCGAGAATTATGAATAACCTGAAAGAAAAATTAAAGAAGAACTTGCCGACGATCGGTTCCTGGGTGACCATCGGCCATCCATCGATCGTAGAAATAATGGCAACAGCCGGTTTCGAATGGCTGACCATTGACCTCGAACACAGCGCTATCGATATCTCAAAAGCCATGGAGCTTATCACGGTGATCCAAGCCAACGACATGGCGGCTCTCGTACGGGTAAGCAAAAACGAAGAGGTCGTGATCAAACGGGTACTCGACGCCGGAGCTGACGGCGTAATCGTACCGATGGTCCGCACAGTAGAAGATGCACAACAGGCCGTTGACTACGTGAAATATCCGCCTTTCGGAAAGCGGGGCGTCGGACTATGCCGCGCACAAAAATATGGTATCGGATTTGAGGAGTACAAGGCATGGCAAAAGGACGGCACAATAATCATCGCCCAAATCGAACATATCGACTCGGTCCACAACATCGACGGAATTATCAATGTCCCCGGCATCGATGGCACTATCGTAGGCCCGTTCGACCTGTCGGCATCCATGGGCATGCCCGGCGAGTATGACAAACCGGAGGTCATCGCAGCATTACGGCATGTCGAGGAGCGTTGCAAGTTTTTCAACAAACCCCTCGGGTTCCATGTAATCGACCCGGACCACAAGCTGATCGAGGAAAAACTGTCCCAAGGATACACTTTCCTGGCTTTCAGCCTCGACTTCTTCTACCTCGGCAATAAAGCCCGTGAACAAATGGCATTATTGAAACATTAAATTGCAAAGAAAATGAAAGGGAAAGTCGTGATTTTCGGCGGTGCCGGTTTTATTGGCTCCTATCTTACGGAGGAACTTCTAAAAAGGGAATATTCCGTCATCGTAGCCGATATCAAACAGAACCAGTACACGGAAAAAGCGGAGTTCGTCTATTGTGACATCACTTCGCCCGAGCAAATTGCACAGGCGATTCCCGAGAACACCGATTATATTTATAATTTCGCAGGATTCGCCAATCTGGAACGCTCGGTCAAACATCCGGTGGACACCGTAAGGCTCAATATCATGGGTAATCTATACATACTTGATGAATTACGCCGTCGCAACATCAAACGATATGTATTCGCTTCCAGCGCTTATGCCCTCAACGACAAAGGTTCGTTTTACGGAGTTTCCAAACTGGCTTCCGAAAAGCTGGTCGAGGAGTTCTACCGACAGTATGGAATCAAGTACACCATCCTTCGTTACGGTTCCGTGTATAGTGAACGCGACTTCGACAATAACTACATCTACTCCCTGATCAAAACCATCATCAACGAACACAAAGTTGTCCACACGGGTGACGGAAACGAAATCCGAGAATATATCCATGCTTCGGACGTCGCTTCGATGGCCGCCGACGTGATCGCCAGCGAGGAGTATGCCAATCAATACATGATTCTCACCGGAGTGGAGCGTATGAAACGCAAGGAGCTTTTCGAGATGATTCGCGAGATTTTGGGTGAAGACTTCGAAGTAATACTCCAAAATTCAGGTTACGTAAACCATTACCGGATCACTCCCTACTCTTTCCAGCCCACAATGAGTCGAAAAATGGTGGCCAACACCTACGTCGACATGGGTCAGGGAATCCTCGAATGCATCAAGCAAGTGTACAAAGAAAAAGAAAATGACAAGTAAATGGGTTTTCCTCTCGTACCCGTTATCTAACGTGCTGTCCGCCTACCGGAATGGCATGCGCATTGAAATATCGTCCGATTCGGCGATCGGCCGGGGCGACGCGACGAATAATTCGACAATCCGCATGAGCTCCCACTTCGGGACTCATCTGGATTTTCCGAGTCATTTTTTTCAAACTGGGGCACGGAGTGAAGATTACTCTCCGGAGTTTTTTCTTTTCACGCGTGTGGGATACATCGACGCTGTTCCCGGTCCAGGTTCGCCTCTTGTTTCAGTAACCGATCTCGAAGGCCCCCTATGCGGAATGGATGAAAATATCGAATGTCTCGTGATCCGGACCGGCATGGGTTTTTATCGGTTCGACGACAAATACTGGAACGACAACTACGGATTCGACACTGGGGTTGCCTCTTATTTGAGAAAGAAGTTCCCGCACCTGCGCGTGCTGGGCTTCGACCTGATCAGTTTGAGTTGCGTACATCGCCGCGAAACCGGCCGGATCGTACATCGGGAATTCTTTGAAAACGGAATACTGCCTTTGGAGGATATGGACCTGCGGCAACTGAACGACAGCTCTATCGAGACCATGATTCTCTCTCCTTTGCGTGTAACGGGGACAGAAGCGGCCCCCGTCACGGCATTCGCAAAAATAATATCGAAATAGAATAATGATAAAAGCAATCTTTTGGGATTTCGACGGTGTGATCGCGGAATCAGTAAATGTCAAGACCGAAGCGTTTTACAATCTCTACCTGCCCTACGGAATCGAAATTGCGGAAAAGGTTCGCCGTCACCATCTGGACAATGGAGGTATGTCGCGTTTCGAAAAATTCCGCTATTACCAAACCCGACTTCTGGGTGAGCCGGAACCGGTGGACGAAAAGGCAATCAAGAAATTGGCCGCACATTTCTCTGAATTGGTACTGGAGGGCGTAATCAATGCGCCGTTTGTACCGGATGTCGAAAAAGTTCTTCGGGAGAAAAGCGGGAAAATGGACTTTTACGTCATATCGGGCACTCCGACCGAAGAAATGCGGTTGATTGTCGAAAAACGCGGTCTCACGTCCTGTTTCAAGGGTGTATTCGGCTCTCCGGAAAGCAAATCGCACTGGTGCGCGGCATTGCTTGCCGAACACGGTTACCGGCCCGAAGAAACCCTATTCATAGGAGATGCGAAGAGCGACTACAACGCGGCTCGGGAGAACAAACTGACCTTCCTCCTGCGCCGCCATAACGATAACAAAGAGATTTTCAGCGATTATAACGGACTCGCCATCGAAGATTTCGGCAACTTCGATACTGTCCTTGACTGGATTAACAACGAAAAACAATGAAAATACTACTGACATCCACCTCTTTCATGGATACCCCCGGTCCCCATCACGACCGACTGCAAGAACTGGGCCTCGAAGTGGACCGTATGCGCGGCCCTCTGCCAGAAAAGGATTTGCTTCCGATTATTGCCGGATACGATGGTATGATCTGCGGTGACGATGAGCTCAACGAACGGGTACTGACAGAAGGAGCCAAGGGGCGCCTCCGTTTTTTATCTAAATACGGAATCGGTTTGGATAAGATTGACCTAAAAGCCGCAGAAAAATTGAATATATTGATTGCCAATACGCCGGGAGTGAATCACATCACGGTGGCAGAACATACGTTTGCCCACATCCTGGCATTCTACCGCAATTATTTTCCAGTAGTAAGCGGCACAAAAACCGGACAGTGGAAACGAATTACCGGACATGAAATTTCCGGAAAACGGCTGGCCGTCTTCGGTTTGGGACGCATCGGCAAGGAGGTCGCCAAACGGGCGAAAGCATTCGGATTGGAAGTCTGCGTATTCGATCCATTTCCCGACATGGATTTTATCCGGGACAATAGCTTAGTACTGGCCGATAGTCCTCAAGAGCTTTTCCGAGATGCCGATATAATCACACTTCATTCTCCGTTGACTGCTGATACACGGCATATCATAGGTGAGCAAGTGTTCCAAAACCTGACGAGGAAACCACTGATCGTCAATACGGCACGAGCGCATTTGGTGGACAAGAAAGCTTTGGTGCGTGCTCTCGATAACGGCTCGATTGCAGGATATGCGACCGACGTAATGTGGGAGGAACCCATGCCGCCAACAGAATCCCTGTTCAGATACGACAATGTTTACATAACAACCCATATCGGTTCGCGGACTTTCGAAAGCGTATCACGTCAGGGTTGTGCTGCAGTCGAAAATCTGGCCATGTTGCTGCAAAAACTTCCACAAAACAGAAACTGAATAAAAAAATAAATGATGAAAGCTGTTTTTTTCGATGCCTGTCCTACCATGCTGGCAAAAAACGGATTGCCTATAGCCGAAATATTCAAAACTAAAGAACCCGATTTCTCTGCTATTTTTGTTTCCGCCGATGCTGCCAGTCAAACGGACCCGGAAATGGAACGGAGTTCCGAAAACAAAATAACCAAAGACAACAGATATCGTTTAATCCATTTCAAATCGTTCAACAGAAAACATATCGAAAAATTTTTGAGAAAAGAGGCGCCCGATCTATTTTTCGTCGATGCTTTTCGTATCTATGATCAACTGTGGATCAGTATATGTCACAAACTGGGTATCAAAGTATTCAGCCAACAACACGGATTTGAAATCGACTCCGTATTCTACAAGCCAGCAGCAATTATCAGCAAATATAAGAAGCTCATGCGCTTCACGGTAGCTGCTTACAACCTGGCCCGGATTTCCGACACCTCTTTCCTTAAACTCTATTATCAATACTGTCGATATATCGTAAAAGGCACGCCACTGCGACAGACGCTACTGGCCAACCCAGATTTTCAACCGACCATTGCATTCGTATATTCGGAGTATTACAAAGAGTTCTGGCAACGCAAATTCGGATTCGACAAAAACCGAATGGAAATTATTATGCCAACGGATTTACTATTGGTGAAACCGGTCCGCGAACAACCGCAACAAGATGCCTGCTGTTACATCACCCAAACGCTGGTTGAAGACGCACGAATGATGCGAGGAGACTTCCTGGAGTTGCTCAAAAGCTACAGGGAAGTCGCCAAGTCAGTAAAAAAATTCATTATCAAGCTCCATCCCAGGGTGAGTCCCGAAATATATGAAGAAATTTTCGGCGATCTGGACAATGTCGAAATAACCCGCGACTTTCCCAATTGCAAATTCTATCTGACCCACTACTCTTCAATGGCCTATGCAGCTGCTTTCGTCTCCAACAATGTCATCCTGCATGAATTGCCGGGACATCCTACTCACGAGCTATTCCGAGCAGTAGCCACATCAGTCGTACATTCTTCAAAAGAGATCATCGATTACATCAAATCCCATGAACAGGATACCGACTTGGCAAAAATCGAGGATCGAGTGAAGGCTCTGGCCTACTATACCAGTTACAACGACGCGGAACATCCATACGATGTAATGTATAAAACAGTGAAGAAAGCCGTTTCGAGAATTTAGCCACAGGAAAATAATCCCAGGAAATTATGGCAAAGAAATATTCCGCATCCGGAGAAAATCGGGGGTTATCCGTCGATTCGAAGTCACCGCTTTCCGATACGGAGAATCTCGCCCTCCGAATCCTTTTGTCCCTGCTTCGTGCCGGATTACAGACAGGCTCCGGTACGGAACAGTTACCCGGTGTTATCGAAGAGGCGCAGTGGAACGAAGTCTATCGCATGGCTTCCAGGCACGGCATTCTGGGAATTATCTGGGACGGCATACGCAACTTGTCTGCCGAATCCCTGATTCCGAGAACTTTGAAACTGGGTTGGGCCTACAATACCGAAATTATCGGTCAAAGGTACGACCGGCAGAAAAAAACGGCCATAGAAATGGCGGAACTGCTTGCCCGGGAAGGAATCAGTGTACTCGTTTTCAAAGGATTGAGCATGAGCATGTATTATCCCGTGCCCGAACACCGTGAATGCGGCGATATAGACATCTGGCTCTTCGGGCAGGCAGAAAAAGGAAATCGGGTCGCAAAAGCCGCCGGAGCGAAAGTCGAGAAGGAAAATTCCAAACACGACATCATCTACTTTCACGGTGTCCCCTTCGAAAACCACAAAGAACTGACCTCCGAGCTGCTGAATAGTCGCAATCGACTGATTAACAAGGATCTTATCACTCGCGTAAAAGACGATCGCACACAACCTCTTTTCGCTACGGACACACTGCGCACTCCGTCCAGGGTCTTCGACGAACTGTATATTCCGGTGCATGCCGCAGGACATTTTGTCGTCGAAGGCATTTCACTGCGACATCTTTGCGACTGGGCGCTGATCGTTCAGGCCAACGGAGGTTTCATCGACATGGCCCTGTTCGACAAGCTGCGGCTCGGACAATTCGTACGATTGCTCAATACGCTGTGCCATGAGTGGTTCGGTATCGAAATTCCCCTCGAATCACGCCACCGGAACCGGCAGTTGGCGGCCCGTATCGGAGCGGATATCCTGAACTACGGCAGTTCCCCCACCACCGATTCGCGCTGGAAGCTGCTGCAATTGAAATTCCGGCGATTTTTCACCCGAAAATGGTGTTATCCGATCGTCGGAGGCAACTTTTACCTGGCAACCATACGGTCATCCATCGCCCACCTGAAATCTCCGCACGATCTGTTCAAGGGCGACCATTGAATTCTAATTCCATCGGTGGAATAAAGAGATAAATTCGCCCTTTCCCGGGTCCATTATTAACGAGTTCAACAATCATTCTCTCACTATGAAATTGCATAATATCCCATTTTCGCCACCGGACATCGGTCCTGCGGAGGCGCAGGAAGTCACCCAGGCCCTCCTTTCCGGGTGGATCACCACGGGCCCGCGCACCAAAGAGTTCGAACGGGAAATCGCCGCCTATTGCCATACGGAAAAAGCCGTGTGCCTGAACTCGGCGACAGCCTGCATGGAGATGATTCTCCGCGTACTGGGTGTCGGCCCCGGAGATGAGGTTATCACTTCGGCATATACCTATACGGCTACCGCGAGCGTCACCTGCCACGTCGGAGCCAAAGTCGTTCTGGTCGATACGGCTCCGGGATCTTTCGAAATGGATTACGACAAGCTGGCCGATGCGATCACCGAAAAAACCAAAGTCGTGATTCCGGTGGATCTGGCTGGCATCGTCTGCGATTACGACCGTATTTTCGCAGCGGTCGAAAGCCGCAAACAACTATTCCGCCCCACGAACGAATTGCAGAAAGCCTTCGGCCGGGTCATCGTTCTTGCGGATGCCGCCCACGCTTTCGGAGCAAAACGTGCGGGCCGGGTCTGCGGCGAAATCGCCGATTTCACCTCTTTCTCCTTCCATGCCGTTAAAAACCTCACTACGGCCGAAGGCGGGGCCCTTACGTGGCGTAATATTCCCGGCATCGACAACGAATGGCTTTACAAACAATTCCAGCTCCTTTCGCTGCATGGCCAAAGTAAGGACGCCCTGGCCAAAACGCAACTGGGAGCCTGGGAGTACGACATCGTTTCTCCGGCTTACAAATGCAACATGACAGACATCATGGCCGGTATCGGGCTGGTACAACTCAAGCGCTACCCCGAGCTGTTAAAGCGCCGTCGAGAAATCATCGAGCGTTATGACAAGGCGTTGCGCAAGCTCAACGTACAGGTACTCGACCACTACGGTTCCGCTCACGCTTCGTCCGGGCATTTATACCTGGTGCGGCTACTCGGGAAGGACGTTGCCGAACGCAACGATTTCATTACCAGGATGGCGGAACGAGGCATCGCCTGCAACGTCCACTACAAGCCGCTGCCCATGATGACGGCTTACAAGGCGCTCGGCTTCGACATCGAGGATTACCCCAACGCCTATGACATGTACCGCAACGAAGTAACTCTTCCGCTGCATACCCGCCTGACGGATGAAGATATCGACTATGTCCTTACGAATTTTACCGAAATCCTGTCCAAATAAACACACCGCTTGAAACGCACGTTCGATCTCATAGCAAGTAGTCTGGGTTTACTGTTATTGAGCCCTCTTTTCCTCATGCTCGCCATTTGGATCAAAATCGATTCCGAAGGTCCGGTTTTTTACCGCCAGGTACGTGTAGGAAAAGGAAACCGGGATTTTCGATTATTCAAGTTCCGCTCGATGCGCGTAGGTTCCGACCAAAAAGGACTTATCACCGTCGGAGGACGCGATCCACGCGTGACTCGTTCGGGATATTACATCCGTAAATACAAACTCGACGAGTTGCCTCAGCTCATCAACGTATTCATCGGCGATATGAGCCTGGTGGGTCCCCGGCCGGAAGTCCGCAAATACGTCGATCTTTATACCCCCGAGCAGATGCACGTACTCGACGTTCGACCCGGCATTACGGACCTGGCTTCGATCCGCTACCGCAACGAAAACGAACTGCTTGCACAAGTCGAAGATCCCGATCGCTACTATGTGGAAGTAATCATGCAGGATAAACTGCGTATCAACCTGGAATACGCACAACATCATTCGTTCGCAGGCGATATTCAACTGATATTCCGGACATTCCGGGCCATTTTACGATGAACGATCTCACAAATACCCTCCTTCAGTTATTACGTGCAGCCCTCGAGCCGACCGTATCACCGCCTTCTATCCCCCGCCTGACGGAAGAGGACTGGAACCGTCTTTTTACCCTTGCGGCCCAACACGGCGTTACGGCCCTGCTCTTCGACACGATTCTCCGGCTCCCGGAACAGCAACAGCCCTCCAGAGCCCTCAAAATCCGTTGGGCCCTGAGTTCGGAAGCCATCGAGAAGCGCCATGCCCAACAGACCCGTGCCGCACACGAACTGACAACGCTCTTCGCTTCGCACGGCGTCCGTACGATCCTTTTGAAAGGGCTGGGCCTCAGCATTTACTACCCCCGGCCGGAGCACCGCGAATGCGGCGACATAGATCTGTGGCTCGACAACTGCGACAAGGGCAACCGTTTGATCGAAGAGCTGGGGATTAAAATCAATTACGATAGTGAAAAACATGCCGTTTTCCATTACAAGGGCGTCATGGTCGAAAATCACAGCCATCTGCTTATGCCGTCGCACCGCCGGACGGAGCGTGCCATAGACGATTTTCTCGTGGGTGAAGCAGAGAACAGCCGATTAGCGCCGGCGGGCTATTACACCCCATCCCCGATGTTCAACGCACTCTATCTGCTGCGCCACATGGCCCGGCATTTCGGGACGGAAGGCATCAACCTCCGACATCTGCTGGATTGGGGCCTTTTCCTGCGCAGCGAGCAATCGGAAATCGACTTCGAGAAAATCCTTACGCTTTACGCTGCAACCGGTTACGACACGGTCTATAACATTTTCACGGCATTGGCCGGCGAATTGCTCGACGAGGATTTCACACCGCTGCTCTCTGCCGTTCCGGATCCACAGCTCAAACAGCGGGTACTGAACGACATTCTCGGCTTCGGAGTGTACCGCACTCCGTCAGGTAACCGCCTGACCCGTATCGGCCGGAAAACCCGCAAACTCTTCTCATGCCGCTGGAAATACCGCACCTTACTGCCCGAGAATTTTTGGCGGGACGTAATCCTGCCTTCGCTCCTGTTCCACCTGAAAAATCCGAAAAATATCTGAATCGAAGCATTCCGCACGCCATCGGCAGAGCAGAACCGCATCTCGATTGCCGCGGAAGGGTGTTCCCATATCTGCACGAAGGACATCTGCAACCGCCTGTCGAAAAAGTCCGCTCGTTTCGTTTTTCCGTCCGCCAGGGAGGTAGCCTGTAAAATCCGATTGCCATAAAAATATGAATCGAACGACAGGGAGTCAAAGACTCCCTGTCGTTTTTTCCTCCGATAAGAACCTTCTACTTCTCTTTTTTCTTATCTTGCGATCGTATAACAGAATCCTGAACAATATGCCCATATTCACTCCTCCATCCCCTGCCTTGCAAAAAGCCTGGTGGAAAGAAACGATCGTCTATCAAATCTATCCCCGCAGTTTCAAGGACAGCAACGACGACGGTATCGGGGACCTGAACGGAATCACCGAAAAACTCGACTACCTGCATGGGCTGGGAATCGAAACCCTGTGGCTCAATCCGATCTTCGCCTCGCCCAACGCCGACAACGGCTACGACATCAGCGATTACCGGCAGATCATGCCTGACTTCGGCACGATGGAGGATTTCGACCGGCTCCTGAAAGAAACACACGCACGGGGCATGCGTCTTCTCCTCGACCTGGTGCTGAACCACACCAGCGACCAGCATCCCTGGTTCCGCGAGGCCCGCACCTCGCGGGAGAACCCCTACTACGACTACTACCTCTGGTGGCCGGAGGAACAGGGCCACCCGCCCTACCGCAAGAGCCATTTCGACGAGGAGGGCGATGCCTGGTGTTACAACGCCCCCACGCGGTCCTACTACCTGCACTACTTCGCCCGGCAGCAGCCCGACCTCAACTGGCAAAGCCCCAAGGTGCGGGCCGAAATCTACGACATTCTGCGTTTCTGGCTCGACAAGGGGGTCGATGGATTCCGTCTGGATTCGATTCCCTACATCGCAAAAGACACGTCGTTTCCGGAGATCGACCTCTGCAAGTACCCGGACGTGTTCCCCTACTACTCGCTCGGGCCGCACCTGCACGACTACCTGCACGAAATGAACCGCGAGGTATTCTCCCGCTACGACTGTACGACCGTCGGCGAAGGCTCGAAAACCGCCCCCGAAGAGGGGTGGAAATTCATCGCACCCGAACGGCAGGAGCTCGACATGCTCTACCACTTCGGCGCGGCGGACATCCGCAACGAAACGGAGGCGGACGATCCCGCAACCGGTATCCCGTACAGCCTGCTCGCCCTCAAGCGTATGTACGCCAAATGGGACGCAGCCGTAGGCGACGGCTGGCCTACGATCTATCTGGGCAACCACGACCAGCCGCGCATGGTTTCGCGCTTCGGCAGCGACGCCCCCGAGTGGCGCGACCTGTCGGCCAAAATGCTCACGATGTTCCTGCTCACGATGCGGGGAACCCCCTATTGGCTGGCCGGCGACGAACTGGGCATGACCAACATCCGATTCACCCGCATCGAAGAGTACGACGACATTGACACGCGCAACCACTACCGCAAACTCCTGCGGGAAGGCGGCGATACGGAACAATTCCTGCGCGAGCAGCAGGAAATCGGACGCGACAACGCCCGCACGCCCTACCAATGGGATGGAACGCTCTACGCGGGATTCTCCACGGCGAAACCCTGGCTTCGCGTCAATCCCAACCACACGGAGGTAAACGCCGCCCGGGAGCTATGCGACCCCGATTCCGTATTGAACTTCTTCAGACGGGTCGTAACGCTGCACAAAGAACATCCGGACCTGGTTTACGGCTCGTTCCGGCTGGTCGATGCAGACAACCCGCAGGTATTCGCCTACCTGCGGGAAGGGACAGGCCGAAACTACCTCACAGTCCTGAACTTCAGCCCGAAGGCTGCCCGGTTCGACCCGAAAACGGATTTGACCGAAGCCATGCCATTGCTGCATAACTACCCTGCCCCACCGATAGCCGAAAAAGAAGGCCCGATCGAACTACGGCCTTACGAAGGGATACTGTACCGGCTCGCATAACAGCGAACCGCACCGAAGCTGCGTTTAACCCATTCCGAACGCCCCCACAAGTAAAGGCCGGCCGCCAAACTCCCGCCAAAGAACCGACATTTTACAAATGCAAAAGACGGAAACCGCAGGGTTTCCGTCTTTTGCATTTTCGACCTAAATTCCTATTCCCACTCGATCGTTGCGGGCGGCTTGGAAGAGATGTCGTACACTACGCGATTGACCCCGCGCACCTTGTTGATGATGTCGTTGGACACCGCAGCCAGAAAATCGTACGGCAGGTGCACCCAGTCGGCCGTCATGCCATCGGTCGAAGCTACGGCACGCAGCGCCACGCAGCTCTCGTACGTGCGCTCATCGCCCATTACGCCGACGCTCTTCACGGGCAGCAGAATCGCTCCCGCCTGCCATACCTGGTCGTAAAGTCCCCACTCGCGCAGGGCATCGATATAGATTTTATCCACATTTTGCAGAATTTCCACCTTCTCCGGGGTAATATCGCCCAGAATACGGATCGCAAGGCCCGGACCGGGGAACGGATGCCGCCCCAACAGCTGCGGATCGATGCCGAGGGACTTACCCACGCGGCGCACCTCGTCCTTAAAGAGCAGGCGCAGCGGCTCGACGATTTTCAGGTGCATCTCTTCGGGCAGGCCGCCGACGTTGTGGTGCGACTTGATCATCGCGGCAGGTCCCTTGACCGATGCCGAAGCGGACTCCACCACGTCGGGATAGATCGTACCCTGCGCCAGCCACTTTACGTTCTCGATCTGCTTGGCCTCGGCATTGAACACCTCCACGAAATCGCGGCCGATGATCTTGCGCTTCTTCTCGGGATCGGTCACTCCGGCCAGGTCGCCCAAAAACCGGTCGTGGGCCTTGACACCCTTGACATTCAAACCCATCCCCTTGTACGATTCGAGCACGCTGTCGAACTCGTTCTTGCGCAGAAGCCCCGAATCCACGAAGATACAATAAAGGTTTTTGCCGATCGCCCGGTGCAGCAGCACGGCAGCCACCGACGAATCGACACCGCCGGAAAGACCGAGCACTACACGGTCGTCGCCCAACTTCTCACGCAATTCCCGGACGGTCGTTTCGACGAAACTCTCCGGCGTCCAGTCCTGTTTGCAGCCGCAAATGCCGACCACGAAATTCCGAAGCAGCGTAATGCCGTCCGTCGAATGATACACCTCCGGATGGAACTGAATACCCCAACTCCGCTCTCCCTCAATACGGAAGGCGGCATAGCGCACGTCCTCCGTGCTGGCGATCACCCGGTAGGTGTCGGGAACCGAGGTAATCGTATCTCCGTGCGACATCCACACCTGCGTAGGCGACGGAACTCCCTGCATCAGCGGATCGGACGGCTCGACGACCGTAAGCATCGCACGTCCGTACTCCCGGCTGGGAGCCGACTGCACTTCGCCGCCGTAGAAATGAGCCAGGTATTGTGCGCCGTAGCAGACGCCCAGCAACGGCAGACGACCTTTGATCGCCGTCAGATCGGGCTTCGGGGCTTTCTCGTCCCGTACGGAAAAGGGACTTCCCGAAAGAATGACGCCCCGCACCGAAGCATCCAGTTCAGGGATCTTGTTGAAAGGGTGGATCTCGCAATAGACGTTGAGTTCACGCACGCGGCGTGCGATCAACTGCGTGTACTGCGATCCGAAATCCAGAATGACTATTTTTTCCTGCATCTATCCTAATTTGGTTTTATTTTCTTCACTCGCATTTTCCGAATTATCCTTTTTCATACGGTACAGATTCACGGCGATACGGACGACGAAAAAATAGAAAAGCGCCGATGCCAACACCAGATGGCGCATCCATGCGTACCGACAGCCCGTAAACCACCAGATCGCCAAAAGCGTCAGAACAACGAACACCGCCGCCCAATCGTATCGGGTCGTTCGCAACCGATTTCTTCGGAAATTCGACATAGCGGGTCAGGAGTTTAGCGCTCGCTGCTGTAATTCGGCGCCTCGCTCGTGATGGCAACATCGTGGGGATGGCTCTCCTGCATACCTGACGAGGTGATGCGGATGAATTGAGCCTGCTTGAGCGCCTCGATGTCCCGCGCACCGCAGTAACCCATACCGGCGCGAATACCGCCGACCAACTGGAAAACCGTTTCCGAAAGCATTCCCTTGAAGGGCACACGGGCCACGATACCTTCCGGGACCAGTTTATTGATATTCACATCGCCCTTCTGGAAGTAGCGGTCGGCCGAACCGGCTTTCATAGCGTCCAACGACCCCATGCCGCGATAGCTCTTGAACTTGCGGCCGTTGTAAATGATCGTTTCGCCCGGAGCCTCCTCCGTACCGGCGAACATCGAACCGATCATCACGCAGTCGCCGCCTGCGGCAAGCGCCTTGACGATATCGCCCGAATAACGCAAACCGCCGTCGGCAATGACCGGAATGCCGTACTTGCGGGCTACGGACGCAGCGCCGTAAATAGCCGACAACTGCGGCACGCCCACGCCCGCAATGACGCGGGTCGTACAGATCGAACCGGGGCCGATACCCACCTTCACGCCGTCGGCACCGTTGGAAATCAGGAACTCGGCGGCTTCGGCCGTGGCGATATTGCCTACGACCACCTCCAGATCCGGATAAACCGCCTTGATCTTGTGCAGCGTATTCTTCACATTGACCGAATGGCCATGGGCCGTATCGAGCACGACGGCATCGACATCCTCATCGACGAGCGCCTTCACGCGATCCATCACGTCGGGTGTGATGCCGACCCCCGCCGCAACGCGCAGACGGCCTTTCGCATCCTTACAGGCGTTGGGATGGTCCTGCACTTTCGTAATATCCTTATAGGTAATCAATCCGACGAGCTTGCCGTCGGCATCGACTACGGGCAACTTCTCGATTTTGTTGCGCAGCAGAATGTCGGCCGCACGCTGCAAGTCGGAGTTGTGAGTGGTCACCAGCCCCTCCTTGGTCATCACCTCGTCGATCTTGCGGTTCATATCGCGCTGGAACCGCAAATCGCGGTTGGTCACGATGCCGATCAAATGCTGATCCGGAGCCACGACGGGAATACCGCCGATCTTGTTCTCCTTCATCAATGCCAGCGCATCGCCTACGGTATCGTCCTTGGAAATAGTGATCGGGTCGTAGATCATACCGTTTTCGGCACGCTTCACCTTCCGCACGTGAGCCGCTTGCTCGGCAATCGACATATTCTTGTGAATTACGCCGATACCGCCTTCGCGGGCCAGGGCGATAGCCAGAGGCGCCTCGGTCACCGTATCCATGGCGGCCGATACGATCGGGATGTTGAGTTGGATGTTTCGGGAAAAACGGGTCACTACGCTGACCTCACGCGGCAACACTTCGGAGTATGCGGGCACCAAAAGCACATCGTCGAACGTAAGTCCTTCGGGTTGCACCTTCTCATTGATAAAAGACATAGGAGTGAGATTTTGTTGCCTGCAAAAGTAATCATAATTTTTGGATTATTTTTCGTACACGCCCCGAATTTCCAAAAAATCGGCTCCACAGCAAGAAAAACATCCTTACAGCAGGGCGACCGTTTCAAAATCACGGGCATCAAGCCACCACGACGCTGCCGAAGCGTATTGTTTGCCTCTGGGGAGCGAGGTCTCGGCATCCAAGTATCACCTTTTTCAAAAAACGATTCCCGTATGAAATTTTATTACAATTCTATCGTTTAATTAATATAGTGCGCTTGATTTTAAGTTTTTACTTCATAAAAATATAGGCGGCGCATCGGCAAACTATCGTCCTGCAAGCCGAATCACCGAAAAGATACATGATACGTTAGACACTCTTCTATCATGAAAAGAATTCTGCTTTTTATTACGGCAACGCTTTTGCTCGCCTCCGGAACCTCCTGCTCGGACGACAATACCGGTTGCAATCCGACCAGCGACGAATTAGGGATTCCCGATAGGGATGGCCATGATGCTAATGGAGTGGAGATATGGCAATCGGAGAGATTGATTTTTCAAGACTATTATTCTTTAATCCAAGAAGAAATAGAGCAAAAAGCAACGATAAAATCAGTCTGGTGGCTTTCCCCCGCCAAGGAAGAATGCAGTGTCCGCTGGAATTGTTCGGCTCCTATTATGGGGAAAACAGATCATTCCTCTCCCTATATAATCAATCTCAATTACAATATGAATTCATCGCAAATTACGATTGACTTAACAGATGTAACGGACAATTTTACCGTCGAAGCAATTGTTTCCATTGGGAATCTATCCATACGTCGATTCCAAACTATCCCAATTGTGACAAATGAGATTCGATGCGATGCATTTTATTACACCTTCGGGACACCACTCACGCAATTAGAAAATAATATAGACAATGAAAATACACTCAACTCTGATATATTAAAGGCGACCTATTATGCAAGAACTCGTCCGGTCAATTTTCTCGGATTTACGAATTTACCGGGACAAAGATTAGAAAAATTATACTGCACGGCCACAATTGCAGATCCGAATCCTCTACATGATTTACAATATGCGTGCAAGATATGTTTATCTCCTGAAGAACCAGAATTTGAATTACAAAGCAGATCGGAGAATGTGTATCGCGTTCTGAATCCCCAACAGTGGGAAGTAAACGGCCTGCGCTGCACACTCGAAAATACGACCTGGCGACAGTTAGGTGCTTTAGACGATACGGATGATACGGAGTTTGCATGCCTTACTATTGAAAAAATATAATCAAATCATGAAAAAGAGTTTATTATTCCTAATAACTGCGACTACTCTTATAACTGGAATATCCTGCTCGGACGACAATACCGATTTCGATCCGACCAGCGACGAATTGGGGATTCTTTATAAAGATGGTCATGATGTCTATGGCGTGGAAGTTTGGACGCCGGAAGAGGTAAGTTTCACGGACTATTACTCATTGATCGACTCGACAATTCACGAGAAAAACACAACTAAATCGATTTGGTGGCTTTCCCCGATCGGAGAAAAAAATAATATCCATTGGAATTATTCAGCTCCTGTTACAATGAGAATGGATGAAGTATCTCCCTCTATGACAGCACCTAACAACAATTTGAATAAATCACAAATCGATATAGATTTAACGAATGTAACAGACGGTTTTACCATCGAAGCAATCATTACTATTGGAGATCAATCGATACGGCGTTTTCAGACTATCCCTGTAAAAAAAAGTGTATATAAATGCGACATTTTCTTTTATACATTCGGGGTGAATTTAGAACAAATGGAACACGATTGGATCAATAATGAAGGAACCATGAATACCGCTACCTTGAAAACGGCACGGTTCGTACAATCATTTCAAACTATTGATTTTTTAGGATTTACAGATCCGCCTCTCAAAAATTAGTGAAATTATACGGAACGGCTTCCGGAAAGAATAATTTATCACTCGATCTGTTAAGGGAGGGGTGCATGCGTTGCTATATACCGGAAGAACCGGAATTTGAATTACAAAGTGGGACAGAGAATATTTATCGTGTTCTGAATCCTCAACAGTGGGAAATCAATGGTTTGCGCTGCACACTCGAAAATACGACCTGGCGACAGTTAGGTGCTTCAGACGATACGGACAATACGGAGTTCGCGTGCCTTACTATCGAAAAATTATAACCTTTCAAAGAAACGGATGCTCTTTGAGCATCCGTTTCTTTATAACTAATCATTTTTTAATACGTAGTACATAAGTACCATTATTTTTTGTATCTTCATCAAGAAATATCTGACCTGGTTGCATATTTACTGGAAAAGATCCGGTAGGAATACCAACAGGTAGATTATTGATCTTCAACATAGTATTTATTTGGGAAGTTTCCAAATAAAAAATAGAGTTTTCTCTTCTTTTTAAGTCCAGTAGATTTGGTGATATGGTATTCACATATGCATTACTGGGCGCCGACACTACAACACCAATGGAAGTCAATTTTGCAGTGGCATTTTCACCTCTTACTGTAACGGTATCGAACTCTCCGTTCGAAGCTTTCACAGTCCCGGACGCCGTAACGGTATTAACCTCCAAGTCATCCGGTATATCCATGGGGAAATCGCCCTCGATCTTTGAAGCGGTCAGGGTTCCCTTCGTCGTGATATTGCCTGTGGCGACGATGGTCCCCGCATCGATCCGACTCTTGACATTCAACGTATCGGTTTCCAAGCTATTTGCTCTCATATTTACGACATCGAGCGCTCCATTGCCGATATGGATGCGATCTTTTCCAGTCGTACTGTATGAGTTGACAGCATCGTACCATACAATTAGGAACTGTCCGCTCGATGCGAACTCTTGCACTATGGCCGACTGGCGTTTGACATCGCTGCGATTACCGAACTGGGCGATCCAGTCGCCCGGCTGGGGCTCGCCGGTTCCTTCGGAATCAGTACTCGAAAACTCGATCCAATCTTCTCCCGCAGCTGTTACCAGTTTCCAATATTGACGAATCGTACTTCCAGTTGCCGGATTTTTCTGCACAAAAAAGAATTGATCGTCTTCTGCGAATTCGTTATTGCCACATGGAAATTCCAAATCGGCATGCCAAATATTATCCTGGGCTTGCGGCGTATAGAGTGTCGGTGAAGAGGAAAACTCGACCTTCGCATTCCGGAAATATACAATGGCTCCGGCGGTATTATTATATATCTGAAAATTCCGCATACCGGTCGGTGTCAAAACCGTCGATATCCGAATCCATCGCCCCACTTGATATTCCGCAAGCTCGACGATACTTTTCGTTTCATCCGCAGCTCCCAGGCGAATCTGCGCCGGAGCCTCGGCGAAGACATCGACCGAAGTCGCCATCGGCCGTCCCTGGGAACAAAGCGGGGCATCTTCGAAATAGTCGAGCCAGACCCCTGCCGATGATCCGGCACCTACGGTTTTCATACACGATTTACCGTGAAAATTTCCGAACGAAAGGTTGCTGCCGTTCGTCGTTTTCCAATTGGCAGCCGATGCCAGCGAAGTGTCCGCACCCGGCTTCATCGCTGCGATTTTGTTTCCCTTTACCTGTTCCGCAGCGACGATCCGGGCGGATGCCGAAGAAAAAATCACGCGGTCGCTCATCATAGTACTGAATGTTCCGGGACGGGATGCCTGTTCGGAACGGTCGGCAGACAACGCCCTTGCACTTGCGTTCTCCAGTCTGGACGGATTTTCCGTCGCATCGATCTGTTTTTCCATAAACGATACAGGTTTAATTATTTATTTACTCGGGTCGGCAGCGGGAATCTTCGCCAGAAGATACCCTTCCGCCATTCATTCTCAATCGATCTTCACCTGCGGTCAAAACCCGAATCGGCCTGTCTGCCGGGATTTCGGCCTCATTCTTTTATAAAGACAGCAAATAATATTGCATTCCAAACGAAACGTGTGCTATTTTCGAAGATCGGGACAAATCCGTTCCCGTCCCTTTCCCGAACCTTCGAGATCGGCAATCCCCGTAATGGATCCGGCACTCTCACCCCGCCGCCGACATATCGCCGTACATACAGCGGTGAAAGCCACAATACGGTCTCGCGCCGTCCATCCGGCACGAAAGCCTATTCCCCTCAAGCATCGAACAGGACATAACGAAAAAATATCGGAAGCTCCGCCGGGAACTTCCGATACACATAAAAGAGGATATAAAAACCCGTATTTCTAATATTGCTCCGACTCATTCGGGAAATCGCCCGATTTGACGTCCTCAACATAAGACGTGACCGCACCGGTCATCACCTCGTGCAAATCGGCATAACGGCGCAGGAAACGCGGCGAGAAACCCTTATTGATCCCCAGCATATCGTGAATCACGAGCACCTGTCCGTCCACACCGCCCCCGGCCCCGATACCGATGATCGGAATCCGCAGTTCGGAGGCGACCCGGGTCCCCAGCGCCGCAGGAATCTTCTCGAGCACGATGGCGAAACATCCCGCGTCTTCGAGCAGATGAGCGTCCCGCACCAGCTTCTCGGCCTCCTCCTCGTCTTTGGCCCGCACGTTATAGGTACCGAACTTATGAATCGACTGTGGCGTCAGGCCCAGATGCCCCATCACGGGGATTCCCGCCGAAAGGATACGGTTCACCGATTCGAGGATCTCCTCGCCGCCTTCGATCTTCACCGCATCGGCCTCGGTCTCCTTCATGATGCGGACGGCCGACTCGAGCGCCACTTTCGAATTTCCCTGGTACGTACCGAACGGCAGATCGACCACCACCAGCGCACGGCGCACGGCGCGTGCGACCGAGCGGGCATGGTAAATCATCATATCGAGCGTAATGGGCACCGTCGTTTCGTAACCCGCCATCACGTTGGCCGCCGAGTCGCCCACCAGAATCACATCGACCCCCGCCGCATCCACGATGCGGGCCATCGAATAATCGTACGAAGTCAGCATGGCGATCTTCTCCCGGCGCTGCTTCATCTCCCACAGACGATACGTCGTGACCGCCCTCACTGTACTCTCTACTGACATAGCATTATATATTTTCAATTTTCGAATCGGGAACCCTCCGGGTATTCCTCCTTTTCCCACCGGTAACCCGGGGCAAATTTAGCGTTTTGGCCGGACTTGCCAAAAAAAGTTCCACAAAACGACTCCTCCGGCCACCGAAACGTTCACCGAATGTTTGGTTCCGGCCTGCGGAATCTCGATCGCCCCGTCTGCCGCATCCACGACCTCCTGCGCCACGCCGTCCACCTCGTTGCCGAACACCAGGGCGTATTTCTGCCCCGGTCGAGGCCGGAATTCATCCAGCATGACGGCTCCTTCGACCTGCTCCACGACGTAAATGAGATACCCCTGCGCACGCAGCGCAGCGATGCAGTCGGTCGTCGCGGCGAAATAGTCCCACGCAACGGTCAGCTCGGCTCCGAGCGCCGTCTTGTGGATCTCCCGGTTGGGCGGGGTGGCGGTGATGCCGCACAAGGCGATACGTTCGACGGCAAAGGCGTCCGCCGTGCGGAAAAAGGCCCCGACGTTCTGCATCGAGCGTACGTTGTCCAGCACGACCGCCACCGGCATTTTCTCCATACGGGCGAACTCCCCGGCAGAGGGACGCCCCAGCTCTTCGTTGGTAATCTTTCTCATCGTTACAACTTCCCTGTTTTCACGGCAAAAGTAAGCAAATCCGAATATTTTAGCTAACTTTGGCGACCTAAATACACGCAAAAGCGTCCCGTTCCGCAGACGGCTCCGCCCGGCGGACCGGCAACCGGACGGAACGCGCGACAAACGACTACGATCGCCTATGAAGCAAATCGCACTTATCCTGACACTTCTGCTGGCTGCCGCCGGCGCCTCGGCCCAGGAGGTTTTCATCGGAGCCGACTTCGACACCCGGTTCGACAACCGCGAACACTCGGACTGCAACATCGACGATTCGCACACGTTCTTCAGTATGCGCCTGACCCCGAAAGCGGGTGTTATCTGGTCCGAAAAGAACCGGCTGGTGGTAGCCGTCGATCTGTTGCAAGACTTCGGCGACAAGGAACACAAGTTCTTGAGTAAAGTGGACCCCCAGATCTACTACCAGTTCAACTCGAAGACGGCACAGGCCGTAGCCGGTATTTTCCCGCGCTCCCTGCTGCTGGCCCGATACGATCCGTTCTTCCTGGGCAGTGCCTACTCGTTCTATAATAATCGCATCCAGGGCCTGGCCGCCCACTATAAATCCCAAACGGGCTCCTTCATCGAGTTCGCCATCGACTGGGAGGGAATGCGCTCGTACCAGACGCGCGAGAAGTTCCGCATCCTCTCGGGCGGCGAATACAAGGGACGCCATTGGTACGGCGGCTATGTCATGACCCTGCTCCACTACGCCAAAACCGACAATACGGAGTTGGACGAAGGGGTCGTGGACCACATCCTGCTCAATCCCTACGTCGGCTACCGCTACGAAGGAGCCTACACCTTCGATGCCCGGCTGGGTTACCTGCAAAGCCTGCAGCGCGACCGCCGCACCGAAGAGGGCTGGAAAGCGCCCAAAGGCGGGCGCCTCGCCCTGTCGGTAAGCCGCTGGGGTGTCTGTCTGCTCAACGAACTCTACCTCGGCGAGAACATGCTCCCCTTCTGGGACATCTATGGCACCGGACTCTATGCCAGCGGCCCCTTTTACGCAACCCCCAAGAAGATCTACAACCAGACGGCCGTCACCTACAACCGCCGCTTCTTCAACAACACGGTGGGCGTTTCGGCCGGATTCTATTTCCATTACGACGGCGTGGGCCTGGGCCTGCAACAGATCCTGAAAGTATCGGTCAATCTGCAAAAAACCGTTTACCGTCCCAAAAAATAGACGCAAAGGCGGAAAAAAGTTGTAATTTTGTGAAAAATATACCTGCTATGGCAATCGCAACCAACGACACCAATACCAAGGAGAAAGCCGCGAACTTTCTCGAAGAGATCATTCAGGAGTCTATCGCCAAGGGCGACACGCGCGTACAGACCCGTTTCCCGCCCGAACCCAACGGCTACCTGCATATCGGCCACGCCAAGAGCATCTGCATCAACTTCGGCCTGGCCAAGAAATACGGCGGCAAGTGCAACCTGCGTTTCGACGACACCAACCCGGTGAAGGAGGACGTGGAGTACGTGGATTCGATCAAGCGCGACATCCGGTGGCTGGGTTTCGACTGGGCGTTGGAACGCTATGCGTCGGACTATTTCGACCAACTCTACGACTGGGCCGTCGTCCTGATCAAGAAAGGCTTGGCCTATGTCGATGACCAGACGCAGGAAGAGATCCGCCTCACGCGCGGCACGGTATCCGAGCCCGGCAAGGAGTCGCCCTGGCGCAACCGCTCGGTCGAGGAAAACCTCGACCTGTTCGAGCGGATGAAAAAGGGCGAGTTCGCCGACGGCGAGAAGGTGTTGCGAGCCAAAATCGACATGGCGCACCCGAACATGCTGTTCCGCGACCCGATCATGTACCGCATCCTGCACGCCGAGCATCACCGCACGGGTAACAAATGGTGCATCTATCCGATGTACGACTATGCGCATGGCCAGTGCGATTCAATCGAACGGATCACCCACTCGATCTGCACCCTCGAATTCGACGTGCACCGTCCGCTCTACGACTGGTTCATCCAAGCGCTCGACATCTACCCCTCGCACCAGTACGAATTCGCCCGTCTGAACCTCACCTATACGATGATGTCCAAGCGCCGTCTTCTGAAACTCGTGCAGGAGGGCGCCGTGATGGGCTGGGACGATCCCCGCATGCCGACCATCTGCGCCCTGCGCCGCAAGGGTTATACGCCGGCTTCGGTGCGCAACTTCGCCGAAATGGTCGGCGTAGCCAAGCGCGACAACGTGATCGACCTGGGCAAGCTGGAGTTCTGCGTGCGCGAAGACCTGAACAAGGTCGCCGAACGCCGCATGGCGGTACTCAACCCGCTGAAAGTCGTCATCACCAACTACCCCGAAGGCAAAACCAAGCTTTTCACGGCGATCAATAATCCCGAAGACGAAAACGCCGGCACGCGCCAGGTGCCTTTCTCGCGCGAGATCTATATCGAACGCGACGACTTCATGGAGGTCCCGCCCAAGAAATACTACCGCCTGAGTCCCGGTACGGAGGTGCGCCTGCGCTACTCCTACCTGATCCGATGCGAAGAGGTCGTCAAGGATGCAGAAGGCAACATCACGGAGCTTCGCTGCACGTACGACCCGGAGTCGGGCAACGGTTCGTCGAGCGACGGCCGCCGCGTGAAAGGCGTGATCCACTGGGTATCGGCGGCCGATGCGATCGAAGCCGAAATCCGGCTCTTCAACCCGCTTTTCACGACCGAAGATCCCGACGACGTGGCCGAAGGCGGCAGTTGGGAGGACAATCTCAACCCCGATTCGATGATCGTCACCCGAGGCTATCTGGAACCGTCGCTTGGGGAGGCTCCCATCGGGCAGCCGTTCCAGTTCGAGCGCGTAGGGTATTTCTGCGCCGACACGGACTCCAAGCCCGGACACCCGGTATTCAACCGCACGGTGACCCTCAAGGATTCGTGGGCCAAGATCAACAAATAGATATTTCTTCTACGGTAAAATGAAAAAGCCGGAGCTATCGAAGCTCCGGCTTTTCGATTGATAAATCGTGTTTTCAATATTCGCCGTAAACTCCATATCGGACATTCACGGAAAATTTCCGACGCCCTGTCGTTGCTGTATTCAGGAGTAAAATATATCTTACATTTTAAAATACAGAGGGGTTCTAATTTCCTTCATACTCCAATCGATACCTTTGGCCCAATAGTCCTTATGCGTCGTTTTCAACACAAAGCCTTGCTTCTGATAGAACTTATAAACCAACTGCGAAGTTCTGACGGTTATCTTGCGGACACGATCAATTGATTTCAACTTGTCGATTCTATATTCGAGCAGTTGCTTCCCAAGCGATTTTCCCTGATAATCGGGATGTATGATGTCCCAACTTATTTTGCCGACGGTTTTATCATCGGCAAAATTTATTCCGCCGCAACCAACGATCCTGTCATTCGTGACCAGCACATAATACGACTCTATTTCTCGATCCAGATAATCACTCAAATCAATTTCTTCTTCCGCCGCAAAATATTCTGGTGTATTCCGCCGGATCAATTCCATCACATCATCCTTGTCTGTCGTCCGATATTCCCTTATCGTAACCATTTCTCCGTTTTCCCTCTCAACACTCTATTTACCGCCCGCATAAGAGGAATACACTTCCCGGCAACGCAACGACCGTTATTTCTTCCGGGCGATCGTTCGAAACGGCAGGGCCAGCACCCCGAAGAACGCTTCGCCGAAGATACCGCCCGACATCTTGGAGGTTCCTTCGGTCCGGTCGGCAAAGATGATCGGCACCTCGCCGATACGGAATCCCATCTTCCAGGCCGTATATTTCATCTCGATCTGGAATCCGTACCCCACCATCTCGATCCGGTCGAAATCGATCGCCGCAAGCACTTCCCGCTTATAGCCGACGAATCCGGCCGTCGCATCGCAGACGGGCATCCCCGTCACGATCCGCACATACCGCGAGGCACAATAGGACATCAACAGCCGCGACATAGGCCAGTTCACCACCGTCACCCCCTTCGAATAACGCGAACCGACGGCGACATCCGCTCCAGCCTCCAATTCGGCGGTAAGCCGCAGCAGATCGTCGGGATTGTGCGAAAAATCGCAGTCCATTTCGAATACGGCATCGTACGGGCGAGCCAGCGCCCAGCGGAATCCCTCGATATAGGCAGTGCCCAACCCCAGTTTTCCCGAGCGTTCCAACAGAAACAGACGATCCGGAAACTCCGCCTGCCGCTCCTTGACGATCGCTCCCGTTCCATCGGGCGAGCCGTCGTCCACCACGAGCAAATGGTAACCGCCCTCGAGCGACATCACCTTCGAGATCATCTTCGAAATATTCTCCCGCTCGTTATAAGTAGGTATGACAACCAATTTTTCCATCCAAATACTTTCTTCAGGGTAATTATGTATTTCAGCGTACCTTTATCCGACAGTCACAGCTCCGAATCCGGCAGCCGCTTATTTGCGATTCGCAGCCGCATTTATAATTCTGCCTCTCCGGATCTCCTCTCGGAGAGGACTTGGGCCGCTACACACCCCCAAAGGTACACAAAAGTATATTATCGCCAGCTTAAATCGCCCCCGTCCGAACATCGACACATAAGGCAGCGGTCGCATTCGAATCGCCGCCCCTTTACAGCAACTTGCCGAACCGTCTGCGACCTAATAAATAACGCAGAACGATCGACCCGCAGTATATGCCCCGGGGCTTTCCCTTCACCGCACCGCGAACAGCCCGCCGCTTGGCGGCCAGCGCCTTGTGCGCCCGCAGAAAATCCCGCCACGCACGTCCCACGGCCCGCACGTAATCCGGACGCCCCTGCATCAGGTACGACAGCGCCGCGCACGAGTCGAGCACCGGACGCACGATAGCCACGACGCTCCGCTGCACCGGCGACGCACACTTGTAGAGCATCGCCAGATTATTGCGATGGTTGTAAAACACCTTCGAAGGCGATCCCTGCGCCAGACTCCCCCCGCCGAGGTGATAAACCCGGCTCCGGGGCTCGATCCGCACCCGGTAACCGGCCAGTTGCATCCGCCAGCAAAGGTCGATCTCCTCCATGTGGGCGAAAAAATCCTCGTCGAAACCGCCCAATGCCCGAAATACTTCGGCCCGGCAGCAGAAAGCAGCGCCGCTCGCCCAAAAAACATCGCGGGCATCGTCATACTGCCCTTCGTCCCGTTCGACACACTGCAAAATACGACCTCGGCAGAAAGGATACCCCAAGTAGTCGATGAAACCGCCCGAAGCTCCGGCATACTCGAACCGCGCAGGCTCGACGAGCGACAGCAGCTTGGGCGCTACGGCAGCCACGGTCCGATCCCGATCGAGCGTTTCGACGAGCGGTTCGACCCATCCGGCAGGCGTTTCGACATCCGAATTGAGCAGAATGAAATAGTCCGCATCGAGATACTCCAACGCCCGGTTATAACCTCCGGCGAACCCGTAGTTACGGTCCAGTACGATTCGCCCCACAGCGGGAAATTCGCGTTCGAGCACGCCGAGCGAATCGTCCGTCGAACCGTTGTCGGCCACGACGACGCCGACCCCTTCGGGAACCGATGCGAGCACCGAAGGCAGGAAACGGCGCAAATGCCCGGCACCGTTCCAATTCAGGATCACTATTTCTGTTTTCGTTCGCATTCCATGCGGGCCAGATCGGCCGGGGACTTGTGTTTCCACCGCTTGTGCGACCACATCCACAGGTCGGGGTATTCGCGGATCTTCTGCTCCAGACGCCGCACGTAGCGTTCCGTTATTTCATGGGGAGCCACCTCCTCTTCTCCGTCGTAAATCCGGTCGAAATCCATCTCGTAATAACCCGGTTTGACACGCCGCAGCCAACAGCAATATACGGGCAGACCGCAACGCAGCGCCAGCTTCTCCCCTCCGTCGAAAAAGATCGTATCCCGATTGAGGAAGCGGAACCAATGGCTGTCGGGACGGCGCGGCGGATTCTGATCGGCAATCAGTCCCATCACGATATTCTTGCCGTCGATTCCCTTCTCCCGATTTCGCAGATAGAAGCGCAGGGACTCAGCCATCGGTACCGGGCAGATATTCGCATGGCTGCGCAGACGTTTGTACAATTCGTCGAAAACGCGACTCCGCAGGGGATGATAGACCGCCACGACCACCTGCGAAGGGACGATAATCCCCCAGAACGAACAGTACTCCCAGCACCCTAAATGAGCCGTCAGAGCGATCCAGTCCCGGCCCTCGACCGCAGCCATCTGCTTTTCCAGATCCTTTACGACGACTACCTGACGGCATTTCTCGTCGGTGAGTCCGGCCAGACTGAAGGTATCCACGAAAATCTCCGCCAAAGTACGGTAAAAACCTCTCCGGATAGCATGCAACTCCTCCAGGCTTTTCTCCGGAAAAGAGTTCCGCAAATTCTCCGTCACGACCCGATAACGGTAACGCAACAGGCGCAACGCACCGAAAACGGCCGGTTCCACCACGTAATAGCGAAACCAATACGGCAAAATGGAGAAAAACTTACAGAAAATCCAGAGGCTTTCCAGTCCGATCCTTCCCCAAAAACCCAGATTCGGGCTTTTCTGTCTTTCTACCTCCGGCTTACTCATTCGATTTCGGTTCTACGAACAGTTTCACATTATCGACCTTCGTGCGGACCGAAAGCCACTTGCGCAACTGCTCCCGGTCTATCTGGCGTTGGAAATCCTTCGGCGTAATGACACAGACCAACAGCGTATCCAGCGGTTTGCCCGCAACGTCGAACATCACCCCTTTGGTAAGCGACATCGACTCCACGTTATCCGACATCACGCCCACCTCCTGCGAAATATCGCCGATATCGACATTCGTCACCTGATAGCGAGCCAGTCGCTGTTTCATCTCGGCGATTTGCCGATTCTTCTCGTCCAGCAGCTCCACATAACTCGACTGCAGCGACTGCAAATCGACCTTATCCGAGTTCGATGCCTGTCGCACCACCAATTCTGTCCGAGGCAGCCCATAGCTTGCGAGCTGTCCCCGCGCATTCTCGATCACATCTTCGCCGAGCGGCTCCCCGACCAACAGCAGTTCGATACGGGGCGATTCTCCGCCCCGCCGGTAGATCTTGCTGGATTCGATCACACGGGTCTGCGGGAAATTGAACACCTGGGCGATATACTTATCGGCCTGCACCTCGAAAATCGAAACCCGCACCATATGCAAGCCGATGAATACGCTGGGAATAAACGTAACGAGCGTAATCGCCAGCATCGTCCGCTTCACGAAACGCTCGCGGGATTTGTTGAGAAACGTCTTCTTCCTGTACTTCAGAAACCGGGTAAAAATATAAGTAGCCAGGGCGATAAAAACCGTATTGATGAAAAACAGGTAAAACGCCCCGAAGAAAAAACGATACTGTCCCGTCGCCAGACCGAACCCCGCCGTACAGAGAGGCGGCATCAACGCCGTAGCGATCGCAACGCCCGGAATAACGGTCGAATTACGATCCTGGCGCGATTGCGCCACGATACCGGCCATACCGCCGAAAAAGGCGATCAACACGTCGTAAGTCGTCGGAGTGGTACGTGCGAGCAATTCGCTGCTCGCATTCCCCAGCGGGGAGATGAAAAAGAAGAGGGTCGAAGTCGAAATCGCCACGACGAACATCAGGACGAAGTTCCTGACGGATTTTTTCAGCAGGTCGAAATCGTTGATCCCGAGCGAAAAGCCGATACCCATAATCGGCCCCATGATCGGAGAAATACACATGGCGCCGATAATTACGGCGGCCGAATTGACATTCAGTCCCAGCGACGCCACCATCGTTGCGCAAATCAGGACCCACAAATTGACGCCGCGAAACTCCGTACCCTTGCTGATGTTAGCAGCTACTTCATCCTGCGAGGCCTTGTCATCCTCCAGACTGAAACGGTCCCGTATAAAGGCCCGGAACTCCGCCCAAAGTCGGAACGAATGACGGGGCTGCTCTTTCAATTCACTATTTTCCATATCACTCATTTACTCTTCTTCGGATTCTGTATCCATATTCTTTCCCAGTTTCGGAAGCCCCGCCACCACGATCACGAACTCTCCTTTGGGCGTATGTTCCCGGAAATAGTCCGCAACCTCGGCAAGGGTTCCCCGCACGGTCTGTTCGAACTTTTTGGTCAGTTCCCGCGACACGGCCGCCATCCGCTCCGGACCGAACACCTCGGCGAACTGTTCGAGGGTCTTGACCACCCGGAAAGGCGACTCGTAAAAAATCATCGTACGCGGCTCCGACGCAAGGCTCTGCAAATGCTTGTTGCGGCCTTTCTTCTGGGGCAGAAAACCCTCGAAGCAAAACCGGTCGCACGGAAAGCCGCTCTGCACCAGCGCCGGGACGAAAGCCGTAGCCCCGGGCAACGTTTCCACTTCGATCCCCGCTTCAAGACAGGCCCGCACCAGCAAGAATCCCGGGTCGGAGATTCCCGGCGTGCCCGCATCCGAAATCAGAGCCGCTGAACGGCCCTGGGCGATGTTGTCGGCCACCAGACCAACCGTCGCATGTTCATTGAACTTGTGGTGGGCATACATCTTTTTCTCGATGCCCAGATGCTTGAGCAGCACCGACGAGGTGCGCGTGTCTTCAGCCAGAATAAAATCGACTTCGGAAAGCACCCTGACGGCCCGAATCGTGATGTCGTCCAAATTTCCGATCGGCGTAGGAACGATATAGAGCTTAGCCATCGTCAGGAGAGTTTACGTTCCAGCAACTCCATCAGGAACCTCACTCCGTCGGACGAAGGGTTCCAATCGTAATTCTCGGAGATATAGATAATGCAGTCGTCCAGGTCGTCAAACTCGTTCAGACGGTCGATCGTCCGTTCGTACCGCTCGGTATCGCCGCCGAACAAGTCCCGCAGCAACAGGAATTTGTCGTTGATACCGATCGCCTGCTTCAGGTCGGTGATCCGCTCCTTGCGCACGATTTCGGAAGCCATGTCCTTCGGCGCGGCGATCGTGTCGGCCAGCGTATGCACGTCACCGCCCAACACCTCGCCCAGCACCGGCTCCGGCTCGGCGGCAAACGGGTATTTCGGGGCATCGGTTTTAGTCGAAGTCGTTTCGGCGACGCCCGTCTTTTGCGAAGCGGCAACGGAAGCATCGGCATCCGCCGCATTATCCGCTTGCTCCGAAATCTCTGCGGCAACAGAGTCGGATTCCGATGTTTCGGACTGTGGCTCCGGTATTTGCGACGTTACGGACTTCTTCGGTTCATCCATTTTTTCGAGGAGTGTTTCCGGCTGCGGAGCCGCTGCATCGTCCTGCTCCTTTCCAGCGGTTGCCTGTTGCTGCGGAGCCGCTGCATGCCCCGGCTTCTGCCCGATTCCGACCGGAATCTTCGAAGCAGCGGCTTCCTGCGGCCCGTCCGTTTCGTAGAGGGACATGATGACCCGGCGCTTCTCCCTGTGACGGATCACCAGATCGTCCAGATCGAACAGACTGTCCGACACGACGACTTTCTGCTTCGATTCGGTATCGGCTTCAGAGGAGGGGGCAACCACCTGTCCGGCAGACGATCCGGCAAGCCCCTCCTGACCGATCCGAGCCGCAGCATCGCGCCCGGTTCCCGGCGCTTTGCCGGCCCGCCCTTCCATCGAAACGTCCTGCCGCGAAAAACCGGCCGCCGCAGACAGCGACACCTCGACGGCCGCAGGCTCCGATACAGGAACAGACTGCACAGCGGGTACAGATTCCGATACAGGCACGGGTTCAGGGGCAGTTCCGACGGCAGGCGCCGGATCCGGCTCGGGTACAGAAGCGGGAGCAACAACAGGCATCGGTTCCGACATAGGTTCTGTAACGGCAGACACTGAAACCGGCTTCTCGGAAGACGCAGGTTCCGGCACAGCCGCAGACTCCCCGACGGGTGCATCCAAAGCTTCGGGCATCGCAGCCGACTCCGGCAGGAAATCGCGGACAGGCTCCGCCAGCAAATCGTCCAGGTCGATACTTATTTCGGACACCGGCGCAACTTCGGCGACGGACTGCTGCGCAGCGACGGACGCGGAAGCGGAGGAATCCCCTTCGTCGAAATTCGCAAACCGTATCGCTTCATACAATTTTTTGAGCTTGTCCAAAACCAAATCCCGCTCGATGCCGGGGACATCGTGCGAACCCGCCCAGCCATCGACCAGTTCGATCAAACGGGCAAGTTCTTCCTGTATCTTGTTCACCTCCATAACAAAATCGGTTTATCAGAGCCAAAGGTACGAAAAATATCGGATGCGGGAAACGGTTTGTCCGCAGATTGCCAAAAATTCACCGATGCAGCTCGACGATTATTTTCCGAATCGGAAAAACTATGTATATCTTTGCTTCGGATGCAAAACCGAACGAAAAACCTTCGAACGGACACCGCACCCGCTTTGCTGCATATACCCACACTAAAAAAATCATCCTGAAATGGATATTCTGGAACTGCGCCGCTATTGCCTCTCCCTGCCGCTGGCAGAAGAGTGTACCCCGTTCGACGAAACGACCCTGGTCTTCAAAATCGGGGGCAAAATGTTCTGTTACACCGATATGGTGGAATTCCGATGGATCGCTGTAAAGTGCGATCCGGATCGGGCCGTTCTGCTTCGCGAACGCTATCCGGAACTGGTCACTCCCGCTTTCCACAGCAACAAACGCCACTGGAACGGCATCCGTACGGATGGTGATCTGCCCGACGCCTTTATCCGCGAGCAACTCCGCCACTCCTATCTGCTCGTCGCGGCAGGCATCACCCCCAAAGCCTTGCGGCAGGAAATACGAAACCAGATCGAAAAAGCCGGGCTCCCCGAAGAGTAACCCGGCTTTCGCCTCTTTCCCGAATCAGCCCCGCATCTGCCGCCGCATCATCCGACGCCAGCGGAAATACCCGGCCAGCGACATCGTCAGGTAAATCGTGTAGAGCAATGCGGTGAGCGGGATCTCCTTGTAGAAATAGAGCCCGACCGTCACCAAATTGACTACAAACCATACAAACCACTGTTCCAGATACTTGCGCGAAAGCATCCACATTCCCACGATGCTCAGCGACGTGGTCAGGCTATCCCAGAACGGCACGGTGCTGTTGGTAAAGGTCACGAGCACCCAGTAGATGAACAGATGGATCGCCGCATACGCCGCCGCGATCATCGGCCAGCGGCGTGCGGGCGTACGGGAAATACCGCCGCCCTTTTCGGTTTTGGGAGCGTTGCGCCATACCAGCCACCCATAGACACTTGCCAGAAAATAATAGACGTTCATGCCGAAATCGGCATAAAGCCCCGTCTGGAAGTAGAGCGTACCGTGCACGACGGGCATCACCAGCCCCACGAGCCAGAGGTAGATGTTGGCCCGGTATTCGAGCCACAGATAGAGCAGCCCCAGCGTAAAGCCGACGATCTGCAGGATGAGTTTGAGTTCCATCGCCTAAAACCGCACCGTTACGTTGGCCAGCACGTTGAACATCGCCTGGGGAAAATAGAAGGCCGAATCTTCGCGCACACCTCCGACAATCGACGAATAACCGTAGCCGTTGTTACAATACTCCGTATTGAAAAGATTGTTGATCTGCACGCCGAAACGCACGCTTCCGATCTTCGAGGCAGCCAATTCATACCCCAGGTTCAGGTTGGTGACACAGTAGTCGTCGAGCGACAGCGCATCGTTGCGGCCGTTGGTAAAGTATTGTTTGCCGACATACTGCGTATGCAGCAGGGCGCTGAACCCTTTGACATGGAAATCCAATAGCACTCCGGCGATGACCGACGGAGAGTAGGAAAGGGTCGAGGTCCCGAGATACAGCTCCTTTTCGCCCAGGTAGTTCCAGTCGGCGTCGTACTCCGAAACATATTCCGTATAGTTCTCGATCCGGTTCTGGCTCAGGGTCGCATTGGCTCCCAGCGAAAACCAGCGGGCGATGTTCAGCGAAGCCGAGAGTTCGATGCCCCGGCGGTAACTGTCTGGAATATTGCGGGACAGCTCCTGCCCCGTGTCCGAGAGTTCGCCCGTAGCGACCAGCTGATCCTTGTAGGACATATAGTAGAAGTTCACGCCCGCCTCGAAACGGTCGTTGTGGAAAAGATAGCCGAACTCCCAGTCGTACAGCCGCTCCGAGGTGGGATACTCCCCGTTCTTGGTATCGGTGAAGTTGCTGCGCGTAGGCTCCTTCTGCGCCACGGCGAACGACACATAGACCTTGTGATTCCGGGCGAAAGTGTAGTTCACGCCCGCTTTGGGGTTGAAAAAGTGATAGGTACGGTGAATATCCAACTCCTGAAGCGCCGAAGTGGTGCTGTTGAAATTGTCGTTGGTGCCCGTAATGTTATGCCGGATGAAACGGTACTGCAGGTCGGCATAGAGGTTCAGCCCCCGCGCAGCCTCCCAGTTGATCTTGGCGAAGACGTTGGCATCGTACTTGGTCGAGGCGTTACGATAATATTCGTGACGCGGGAAGCCGGGTGCATCGACGACCGACATCACGTTTCCCCAGTGGCCGCCGTCATATACGTTGCCCGCACCGCCCAGGGCCAGTTGTACGCGACCACGAGTATAGTTGGCCGATGCCACCACGCCGCCGAAATGGTTGTCCATCGACTTGCGGCGAATCAGATTGCTTTCGGTAATCGGCTCGTTCGGATCGTCCGTAGGGATCGGCGCGATACCGTACTCACTCAACGTCTGTCCGTTCTTATACTGGTTGTAATAACCCGAACCGTAGGTGTAGTGGCCCGTGACATTCAGCGTCCAACGGGCGTTGAAGCGATGATTGACGATCAACTGATTGTTGATCTGGGTATAGTTATCCGTCTGGTTATCATAAAACGAAATCGATCCGTCGGCATGTTTGACAAGCCCCTGCGAATTGTAGCGCCGGTCGGTTTCGAGCTGCTCCTTCGTCACGCCGTCATAAGCCAGTCCGACTCTGGCCACACCGCCGAAGGAGATCAGCTTCACGGCCGTACCCCCATCGTAGTACCCGACCTGCAACATGTAGGACTCCAGGTTGGTGAAGGCCCGATCGACATAACCGTCCGAGGAGATATGCGAAAGCCGGGCATCGACGGTCCAATGGCCGCCCATGAGTCCCGAACCGATCTGCAACGACTGTTTGTTGGTGTTGTAGGAGCCATAGGAAAGGGACGCTTCGCCAGAAAATTCGCTCGACATCGGGGCGGTGGTCATATTCACCGAACCGCCGAAGGCTCCCGTACCGTTGGTCGAGGTTCCGGCACCGCGCTGTACCTGGATCGTTCCGACCGAAGAAGCCATGTCGGGCGTATCGTACCAATAGACCGAGTGGCTCTCGGCATCGTTCATCGGCACGCCGTTGGTTGTGACATTGATGCGCGAAGCATCCGAACCGCGCAGACGGAACGCCGTACCGCCGATGCCGTTGCCGGCATCCGAAGTGGCGACCACCGACGGAGTCATTTGCAACAACGTCGGCATGTCGCTGCCGAAATTCCGGCGAGAAATCGCTTCTCGGCCGATATCGGCATATGCCACCGGAGTTTTGCGATCGACGCGGGTAGCGGTCACCTCGATCTGCTGCAATTCGTACAGTTTCATGGAATCCGGAGTCATGGAGTCCGTTTCCACCGGTTCGTCCGCGTGCACCGGCATCGCGCACCAGACAGCCGCAGCCGTAAGCGGCAGTAAGAAAATCCTTTTCATAACTTTAATTGAATTAAAAGAACAGAAAAGGGGTATGTCGTATCGATTATAGATTCCCGGTTTCAGCATTACCCGTATCCGGTACAATGGGTATAATCTCAGCCTGACAGTAAGGCACCCCTTCAAGAATACGGGCGCAAAGATAACATTAAATTTCGGAAAATCGCACCGCATCACAAAAAGAGTACGCCACCCGGCTCGACCCCAGGAATGGCGCACAGCTTTGTTCGAACGGCTCACTCCGAATGCGGCGGACAGCGACGAAAAACCGACTGTTCGGATATTTGCCGAAAAAAACGTTTACAACCCGGAACCAGGCAAAACCCGGGACCGTTTTCCGGCTCCGACAGTTGAAAAATCCGGTATCTTCCTCGGGACAGGGCAAGCCTGGGGAGAGTCATCACCTACCGGAAAGTACCGAACCGATAGACGGTCTTCTGGCAATAAAATCCGTCAGGCGCAAGCAGCGGAGAAGGAAATTCCGGCCGATTGACCGCATCGGGATACCCCTGACAGACGACGGCGACCCCTTCGTAATCCCGGTAGCGGCCGCCCGACTTCGTTTCGGGGCATCCGCCGCCCAAGCGATTGCCGGTGTAGAGCGTCACGCCGGGCTGCGAAGAGAGAATCTCCACCCGGCGTCCCGAACGTGCATCGCGCAATTCGCCGACTTCGGTCAGGATATTCTGCCGCCAACCGTCCACGGGGAAGAAGTGGTCGTACCCCCGCAGCATCCGGATCCGGTCGAAATCGGAATCGACGCCCTCACCCAAGCGGCGCAGTGAACGGAAATCGGCGGGCGTACCGGCAACACCGAGCAGTTTCCCGGTAGGAATCAGACGATCGTCCGCTTCCAAAACAGTCGAAGCATCGAGCCGCAGCTCGTGGTCGAGTACCGACCCGCTGCCCTCGCCGCCCAGATTGAGCAGCAGGTTGCAGGCCATGTTCACGGGCGTCGTCCGGTCGGTTCGAGCGATATAAGTTATTTCCAGCGCATTATCTTCGTCGAAATCGAAAGCGGCCTCGACCTGCAAATTACCGGGATACCCCTGATCGCCGTCGTCGGAAGAGAGCGACATCACGACCCGGTTGGTTTCGACACGGCTCTCCCACAAGCGCCCGGCGAAGCCCTTCACACCGCCGTTGAGATGCCCGGCCATGCCGTTTATATCCAAGCGGTATTCTTCGCCGTCAATCCGCATCGTCCCGTAAGCGATGCAACCGGCCACGCGGCCGATGCTTTTGCCGCACAGGGCCGGATCGCCGAAATAACTGCGGAAATCCTTGTAACCCAGCGCCACATCCGCCAAATGTCCGTCACGATCGGGAACCAGAATCGACACGACAGCCGCGCCGACATTGCAAAGCCGCACTTCGGCACCTGCGGCATTGCGCAGCGTATAGAGCACAACGGCCTCGCCCTCCGAAGTGGCGCCCCAGATCTGCTGTTCGATCTCCATCCCTATTCGCCCGGCTTCAGATTACGCAGCAGGTTGTCGATACGACGCAGGGTCTCCTCCTTCCCGATGAAAGAGGTAACGTCGTACATACCGGGACCCTTGCCGGCTCCGACCAGCGCCAGGCGCAGCGTGTTCATCACCTGTCCCAGCGAATAGCCCTTCTGCTCGATCCAGCCGTGCACGATCCGCTCGGTATTTTCGAGCGAAAAATCGTCGATGCCGGCCAGCACCTCGCGCAGTTCGCGCAGCATAGCCGGATTATCGCCCTTCCAATACTTCTTAGCCTGCTTCTCATCGTACTGAGTCGGAGCGACGAAGAAGAACGAGGTCAGATCCCACAGATCGGTGATGAACGTGGCCCGCTCTTTCATAATGCCTGCGGCACGCCCGGCCAACTCGTCCGAAACCTCGATGCCGTGCTCGCGCAGGATCGGCTGATACAGTGCGGCCAGCTCCGCGTCGCTCTTATGGTGCATATACTGGGCGTTGAACCACTTGGCCTTGTCGGGCTGGAAGCGGGCGCCCGATTTCGAAACGCGCTCCAGCGAGAAGCTGTCGATCAGCTCCTGCATCGAGAAGATCTCCTGCTCGGTGCCGGGATTCCACCCCAGCAACGCCAGCATGTTGATAAACGCCTCGGGGAAATAACCGTCCTCGCGGTAACCGCGTGCGGTTTCGCCCATCGGGGATTTCCAGAAGAGCGGGAACACGGGGAACCCCATCTTGTCGCCGTCGCGCTTCGAGAGTTTGCCACCGCCCGTAGGTTTCAGCAGCAGAGGCAGATGCGCGAAGCGGGGCTGCAGGTCCGTCCAACCAAAGGCCCGGTACAGCAGATAATGCAGCGGCAACGACGGCAGCCACTCCTCGCCACGGATCACGTGCGACACCTCCATCAGACGGTCGTCCACGATATTCGCCAGATGGTACGTAGGCAGCGCATCGGCCGACTTATAGAGCACCTTGTCGTCGAGCGTCGAAGTGTTCACCTCGACATGCCCCCGGATCAGGTCGTCCATTTCGACGATCTCGTTTTCGGGCATCTTGAAGCGAATGACCCACTGGTCGCCCCGCGCGATGCGGGCTGCGACCTCCTCTTTCGAGAGAGAGAGCGACGTAGGCAGTTTCTCGCGGATCGAATAGTTGTATGCGAAAGTTTCGCCGCGCGCCTCGTACTCCTTGCGCAGGGCGTCCAACTCCTCGGCAGTATCAAAAGCGTAGTAGGCCCATCCGGACTCCACGAGCTGTTTCGCGTATTTCAGGTAGATGTCGCGCCGCTCGCTCTGGCGGTACGGCGCATGAGGGCCGCCGACGCCGACACCCTCGTCGATCTCGATGCCGCACCACTTGAGCGACTCGAGGATATACTCCTCGGCACCCGGCACGAAACGCTGCGAGTCGGTATCTTCGATACGAAGAATCATCGTACCGCCGTGCCGACGCGCGAACAGGTAGTTATAAAGCGCCGTACGTACGCCGCCGATATGCAGAGGCCCCGTAGGGCTGGGTGCGAAGCGCACCCGGACAGGTCTTTCCATATTTCGTTACTCTTTGTTGATTTCCTTTTTATCGTCATGTTCGGATTCGGCCGTCTTGCGACCGGCCGCATCCTGCGCCGCTGCACCCCCTCGGGCAGGTTTGCACAAAGTCGGCGCCACGGCCCACAGCGCACACATCACCCACACTACGAAGGCACCCGATACCACACGCCAGACCGCATCGTCCCTCAAAGCGACCGCTGCGAGAAGCAGGACGAAAAATACCCGTTCCGTCCATCGGGAGGTAAGCGCCCGGGCGATTTTTGCACGATTTCCCATACCGTTTACTTAATGCGGTATTCGACCCGCATGGTGATACGGGCTTTTTTCTGCCGGCTCGAGGTGTTGAACGATCCTCCGGCCGAGAACTCCTCGTTGGTATTGGCGCCCGTGATCTGGAACACGCCCATACGGGCCGAAGCCACTCCGCCGAGCTTCGCTCCGGCATTGACCGCAATTTTCTCGGCACGGACACGGGCATCGGCCGAGGCTTTCTCGATGAGCGACAACTTCACGTCGTCGAGCTTCGTATAGTAATAATCGGGCTGCATAGCCTCGATCGAAACGCCCTGGGCGATCAGCGAAGAGATTTCACGCGAAACATTCTCGACGGCATCGACACTCTTCGACTCGACGGTGAAACCCTGCGAAAGCCGGTAACCGGTAAACCGCTGTCCGGCCCAACTGCCATTGGCCGAATAGACCGGCTCGTACTGTTTATTGACATTCACGAACTGGAAGACCACGGCGTCGGCAGCGATTCCTTTCGAGAGGAGGTAGTCGTACACCTTCTTCTTGCTGGATTCGATCTGCGCGTATCCCGCTTCGACGTTCTGCGCCTCGGCGGTGATGAAACCGTTCCAGACGATCAGGTCGGACGAGAACTCGGTTTCGCCGAGGCCCGTCACCACGATCGTCTCCTGCGCGTGGTATTTATATGTATACGCCCTTGCGAGCAACCAGGCGCTGACGACGATCGCCACACCGATGATGAGGTACTTCCAATACGCTTTCATAACCGTAATATTTTAAGAATTATACTTGCTAACCCGCCGCAATTCATCGACCGCTTCCGGCCCGGCGTTTTCAACAGGACGCAATCACCGCATCCGGCAGCGCCCCGCCCGCTACCGTAAACGGCAGCGCAGCACTACACGTTGAACAGGAAGTGCATGATATCGCCGTCCTGCACCACGTACTCCTTACCCTCGACCCCGATCTTGCCCTGGTCGCGGCAAGCCTTTTCGGAACCCAGCGCCACATAGTCGTCGTACTTGATGACTTCGGCACGGATGAAGCCCCGCTCGAAATCGGTGTGGATGATGCCGGCGGTCTGGGGCGCCTTCATTCCCCGGCGGAAAGTCCAGGCACGGCTCTCGTCGGCACCGGTCGTGAAGAACGTCTGCAAATCCAGCAATTTATAGGCCGCTTTAATCAGACGCGCCACGCCCGACTCCTTCAGGCCGATCTCTTCGAGGAACATCTGGCGCTCCTCGTACTCGTCCAGCTCGGCGATGTCGGCCTCGGTAGCTGCGGCGACGATCAGCATCTCGGCCCGCTCGTCGGCAATGGCGGCCTCGACGGCCCGGGTATGTTCGTTGCCCGTCACGGCGCTCTTCTCATCAACGTTGCAGACGTAGAGCACCGGTTTGTCGGTCAGCAGGTTCAGGTCGGCGACCAGCTTGCGGTCCTCTTTCTCGAGCTCCACGGTCCGGGCGCTCAACCCCTGCTCCAGGACGGTCTTGTACTGCAACAGGATCTCCACCGCACGTTTGGCCTGCTTGTCCCCGCCCACGACAGCCTGCTTCTGGGTCTTGGCAAGGCGGTTCTCGATGGTTTCGAGGTCCTTGAGCTGCAACTCGGTATCGATGATACCCTTGTCGCGCACAGGGTCGATCGAACCATCGACATGGGTAATGTTATCGTTCTCGAAACAACGGAGCACATGAATAATGGCGTTCGTGTTGCGGATGTTGGCCAGAAACTTGTTGCCCAACCCCTCGCCTTTCGAGGCACCTTTCACCAGTCCGGCGATATCGACGATCTCGATGGTGGTGGGCACCACCCGCTTGGGATTGTCGATCTCCGCGAGCCGAATAAGCCGCTCATCGGGAACGGTGATGACGCCCACGTTGGGTTCGATCGTACAGAAAGGAAAATTCGCCGCCTGCGCCTTAGCGTTGGACAGGCAGTTGAAAAGGGTCGATTTACCCACGTTGGGCAACCCCACGATACCACATTGTAAAGCCATTGAATATCTTTCGTTTTTAATATTATCCGTTCGACAGGCATCGGCAAAATGCAGGTGCCCCCGCGAAGACGGTCGATATACCGTCGTTCGGAAATGCAAAGATACGAATAAGCCGCGTGCAAAAGCAAATTTATTTGCATTTTGCCCAGACGAAGTATTTTAGACGAAGTCAAAGATACGAAAATCTCCCCGATAACTTGCGTTTGACGAAGACTTTATTCATTGATTCCGAACAGACAAGCCCGACACAGGCCCCGGGACTAAAGACCGAACAACAGCTCCGGTATAAATTAAAGAATAAAACGGCAAAAACAGCCGGGTTTCGACAAGACGACAAGCGCGGAGCAAGAGGGTAACCGATTACAATCTTGTCAGGTACGCAACCGATGCGCCGATAAAAAATCATACTCACCCTTTCGCATTCCGAGAAAGAGTTCCGCAGCGCCACAGGAGGCGGCAATTTCAGCAAGAGTGCGCAGCAACGCCGCCCGCTGCGGGTGCAAACCGTCCCCGTTGCAACGGCGATGGAATATGCGACGAAGGCCGGAAATCCATGTGGATTCCGGCCTTCGTCGCATAATACGATCAAATCAGACGATATTGCACGAACACAACGGATAGCTCTCCCGCTTGAGGAACTCCTCCGAAACCACGATCCGAACAGCTCGGTGCAATACGGAAAACTCCAACGGAGACTCCCCCAACAATTCGCCATCGACCTCGACGCTGATCTCCGGCGAAGATTCGATGCGGATACGGCTGCCCCTCTCCTGCAGGATATGCCGAATCCGGTAAATCCCGCCGTTGAACAGATAACGGAAGCGGAACAGGATATGCCAGAAATGGACGGGACGGATCAGCGACACGTCCAGCAGTCCGTCGTCGGCCACCGCCTCGGGCAACTGCTGCATACCGCCGCCGTTGTATTTGCAGACACCGATGGCGATGCTCATCAACAGGTTGTTGTAAACCAGCCGGTCGTCGATCCAAACCTTCACGCCCGTCGATTTGTAGCTGAAGAACGAACGGATCATGCACCACGTATAGAGCCACTTGTTGCGGTGTCCTTTCTTCTTGAGATGGGCGTATTTCTTGACTACCATCGCATCGAACCCCATACCGGCCACATTAGCCATATAACGGTGCTGACGGTAGTGAGCCTCTTCGTAAGAAACGACTCCGACATCCTGTAAAAACGAATGTCCCTCCTTGATAGCGCGGATCGCATCCTGATAGCGATTCGGCACGCCGAACGTGCGGATCCAGTCGTTCCCCGCTCCCACGGCGACAACAGCCAGCAGCACCTCACGGGGATCGACCGTCTGCTGAATAAAAAGACCGTTCACGACCTCGTGCAGCGTACCGTCGCCCCCTACGGCGATAATGCGGCGGAATCCCTGCTTCACGGCCGACACGGTCAGTTCCGTCGCATGGAACTTATGTTCGGTGAAGACCGGTTCGGTCTGGATTCCGGCATCCCGCAGGAGCTTGGAGATCAGGGGAAAATGGTCAAGCCCGCGGCCACCTCCGGCCACGGGATTGACAATGACGAACCAACGCCGACCACCGCCGGGCAAGGACATCTCCTCCAAAACGACTTATTTTAGGGGAGCGTTCTTCAGCGTATCGACCAGGAATTCATAGAACTTGCCGACGGAGGCGATGTTCACCTTTTCGTCCGGAGAGTGGGGATAGCAAATGGTCGGGCCGAAAGAAATCATATCGAGCTTGGGGTAATTCGTACCGATGATGCCGCACTCCAGACCGGCGTGAATGGCCGTAACCGCAGGTTCCTTGCCGAAAAGGGCTTTGTAGGAAGCTTTCATCGCAGCCAGAATCGGCGAATCCAGATTGGGTTTCCAACCGTTGTAGGCACCCGTGAGTTCCACCTTGGCGCCGGCCAGCTCGAACACGGCGGAGATCGCCTCGCCCAGCTCCTCCTTCTCGGAATTCACCGAACTGCGGAGCAGACACTGCAACTTCACCGTCTTGCCGTCGGACACCACGCGGGCCAGGTTGCTCGATGTCTGCACCAGTCCGGGCATCGAGACCGACATCTTCTGCACCCCGTTCGGGCAGCCTACGACCGCACGGATCAGATTCTCCGCCACCTCCTTGGCGATCATCGTTTCAGGGGTTTCAGTTTCGGTCAGTTTGATGGAAACAGCGTCCTCGATCCCGGCGAACTCGGCCTTCACTACCTTTTCATACGCTTTCAGATCTTTGGTCAGCTGCTCGAGATCCTTGGTACGGACCATCAGCGTAGCGGTCGCCTCGCGCGGAATCGCATTACGCAGACCGCCGCCGTCCACCGAGCACAACAGCACGTCCATCGACTTCTTCTGCTCACGGATGAAACGGAACAGCAATTTGTTGGCATTGGCACGCTGCTCGACGATCTGGATACCGGAGTGCCCGCCCTTGAGTCCTTTGACGACCAGCTTCACGGCACGGTAGTTCCGCGCCGGAGTCGGCTCCGCCTTATATTTGAACGTGATGTTGGCATCCACGCCGCCGGCGCAGCCTACATACAACTCGCCCTCCTCCTCGGAGTCGAGGTTAAGCAGGATGTCGCCGTGCAGCACCCCTTTCTTCAAGCCGAATGCACCGTCCATACCCGTCTCCTCGGTCGCGGTGAAAAGCGCTTCAAGAGGGCCGTGCTCGAGCGTATCGTCCTCCAGGACGGCAAGAATAGCCGCCGCACCGATACCGTTGTCCGCACCGAGCGTCGTACCGTTGGCCGTCACCCATTCGCCGTCGATGTACGCCTCGATCGGGTCCTTGGTAAAGTCGAACTTCTTATCGTTGTTCTTCTGGGGAACCATATCCAGATGCGCCTGCAGAACGATACCCTTGCGGTTCTCCATTCCTTTGGAGGCAGGCTTGCGGACATAGACATTGTGGGCCGCATCCTCCTTGCACTCCAGGCCGAGACTCTTAGCCACACCGATTACATATGCACGGATCTTCTCCTCGTGAGAGGAAGGACGGGGTATTTTGGCGATTTCTGCAAAATGCTTCCAAACCAACGCGGGTTTCAAAGCGGTCAAATTCTTATCCATAGTAGTTCTATTTTAATTGGTTATCGTTTCTATTTCCCATTTTCCGGAGCAGGTGTCGCTTCGACGGCAGCGCTGCGGTCGAAAGCTTCGACGATCTGCTTGACGAGCGGATGCCGCACGATGTCGCGGCGGTCGAACTCCACGATGCCGATCCCCTCGACACCGCGCAGAATCTCCATCGCCCGCGTCAATCCGCTGTCCGAACGACGGGGCAGGTCGATCTGCGTCACGTCGCCCGTGACGATGAATTTGGCATTGCGTCCCATGCGCGTGAGGAACATCTTGATCTGCGGCAGGGTCGTATTCTGCGCCTCATCCAGAATGACGAAAGCGTTGTCGAGCGTACGGCCGCGCATATAAGCCAGCGGCGCGATCTGCACGGTCCCCTCCTCGATGTATTTCTGCAACTTGGCGGGCGGAATCATATCGTTGAGCGCATCGTACAGAGGTTGCAGATAGGGATCGAGCTTCTCTTTCATGTCGCCCGGCAGGAAACCCAGCTTCTCGCCCGCCTCGACCGCAGGACGCGTCAGAATAATCCGCTTGACATGCTTTTCCTTCAAGGCTCGCACCGCCAGGGCGATGGCCGTATAGGTCTTGCCCGAACCCGCCGGACCGATGGCCAGCAGCAGGTCGTTGCGGTCGTAAGACTGCACCAACTTGAGCTGATTGACCGTGCGGGCCCGGACGATCGTGCCGTTGTTGCCATAGACGATCACGTCCTTATCGACGGGAGCGTCGTATTCGATCACCCCGGTCGAAAAAGCCTGTTGTACCGATTCTTTGGAGATATAGCCGTATTTGAGGTAGTAAGCGATCAACCCGTCCAGCCGTTTCCGAAACCGTTCGGAATCGCTTCGGGGGCCGAGCACCGTGAGCGAAGATCCGCGAGCGATGATTTTGAGGTTGGGATGCAACTCCTGCATCTGTTCGAGGTAAATATTCTGGGGGCCGTACAGCTCCCGGGGATCCACCCCCTCGATGTCGAACTTCTTATCTTCGGAATCCATCATAAGCTAAAAAACAAATCCTACACTCAATGCCAGGGAGTAAGAGCGCATGTTGAACCCGACCGCCTCTTCGGTGGGATAATAACACTTTTTCGAATCGAACTGCCCGTTGTAGCGGAAGTCGATCAAAGTATGTCCGAAATTCAACCCCAAGCCCAACATATAGGAAACCGTCGGGCGCATACTGCCGAAGAACATCTCGTTGTTGCCCTCGGCATACTTGCAATCGTTCATCACCGTAAAGACGGGACCGACGTTGATCCGCAGCATCGGAAGCGCCCGAAGCGAGAAGATGAGAGGAATATCGATCGAATTGGTTTTGATTTTCAGAGTCCCGTAGTCGGCATGGCTCAACTTGATCGACTGCCGCACGTAAAGCACCTCGGGGCCGATGGTGAAATAGCGGAATTTCAAGCCGATCTGGAGTCCGGCCTGCCAACCGAGCCGGTTGTCTATACCGAAATCCGGACCGGAAGTCGAAAAATGGGGAAAGTTGAGTCCGGCCAATACGCCCCACTCCACTCCCTTGAGCGCCGATCCGCTGCGGCCGCTGCGTCCATAATCGTCGTATCTGCGGGACTGACCCGAAGAAGGGAGAGTCAAAATACTCAACAACAACGCTATAATCAGGAATTTACAGTTTTTCATAACTCTATTTCTTGGTATCGGATTTCAATACGGCAGCGGCCCAGAGCAGGTAGCAGACACAAGCCGTCACCCAGATCAAGCCCGCCTGGGGATGACCGAAGCCGCGGATCAGCGCGCCGCAGATCGGGCCCGAAAGGGCGCCGGCGGAAATGGCCAGGATCATCAGTCCGGCGACTTCGTTCGAACGGCCCGGAGCACTCTTGGTCGCCACGGCATAAAACGTGGCGAAAACGCAGGCCATCGTGAAGCCGAGGATGCCAACCAACGCATAAACGACCGCTTCGGAGCGCACCGCGAAAAGGGCGATGCAAAGCGCCAATGCCAGCAGCATATTCCAGCGCAGGTATTTGACATCGACGACACGGATCAACACCCAGGCACCGACGAGCGTACCCACGATGCGCAAAGCGTAAAATCCGGTGGTCGTAAGAATCGAATCGGGATTGTCGATCAACCGCACCGAAACGAAGCCGATACCGACATCCGCAGCGATGAAGCAGGCCACGCCCAGCGTACAGAGCAGCACGGCGCGGTTACGCAACAGACGGAAACACTCGGCCATACCGACCGCACGGGACGATTGCGCCGGTTCTGCGACCGCAGTCACCTGTAACCAGACGGCCCCGACGAGCGTAAGCCCCGCATAAATCGGCAACAACAGACGCCAGTCGCCGAAAAGCGAAACCAGCCCCGTGATGATCGGGGCGAGCAGCAACAGAGCCGTATTGCGGAAGATCTGTCCGACGGTCAGGTAGCTGGTCATCCGCTCCTCGGGCACGATGGTCGCCAGCAGCGGATTGACCGCCACCTGTATAGCGGTATTGCCGATGCCCAGCAGACCGAAGCCGATGAAATACCAACTCAAGGCACTGCCGACGCCCGCAGCATAGGGCACGAGCAACCCGGCGATGGTAAAGGCATAACCGATCATTGCCGTTCTCTTGCGGCCGATGCGGTTCATCAGCGCCGCGACAGGCGTGGAAAGAAGCAGGAACCAAAGGAAAACCATCGACGGCAGAAAACTCACGGCACTCTGCTGGCTCTCGGCAAATTCACCGCTGATGATGTTGGTCACCGGAGCCACGATATCGCAGAAGCCCATGATAAAGAACCCCATCAGCACAGGTGCCAGCAATCGTTTGTCCACTCTCCTTTCCGTCATAGCACGTCCTTCAACATTCATTATTTGGTCAAAGTTAAGTTTTTTTCTCGGAATACACAGAGAAAACCGTGCATTTTTTTATCCGGAATCCCTGTTTTTCGGCAAAAAAAGCATTGCTATTCCCCATTTTTTTATATCTTTGACATAGTCTTAGATAGGATGCGCCTCGGAAAACCGTGAACAAGTTCCCGTTTTCTCTCGGCTTTCACTATCTTTGTTTCCGTAAAATTACCATGCAGGCAGTGCCCCGACAAAACGAATGTCGTTCCGATTCGGGCGCGATCTGTTCGCATTGAAACAACCGTTCATTCAGGTTCCGGCAAACGATCCGTGCTTTACGGTATTTTTCCGGCAAACATATTGATAAAATTTACTCGACCGGCCCCGTTCCGGCGAACACGAATATGTCCCGGTTCGCAGACGGTCCCGATCAGTTAACCCTAATTCCGATTCCGCATGATGCTTCTATTCGACGGCATAACCCTCCCGCTCGAGGATCCGATTCTCAAATTCCTGCTGATTCTGGTCATCATCCTCGCCGCTCCCCTGCTGCTCAACAAGCTGAAGATTCCCTACCTGCTGGGACTTATCATCGCCGGTGCGGTGATCGGACCGCACGGCCTCAACCTGGTGTTACGCGACAGCAGCATCATCCTCTCCGGTACGGCCGGACTGCTCTACATCATGTTCCTCTCCGGCCTGGATATGGACATGTCGGATTTCCGCAAGAACGGCACCCGAAGCCTCGTATTCGGACTCTATACGTTCTGTGTTCCGCTCCTGCTCGGTATTCTGGCGGGATATTACATCCTGGGATTTTCGATCTACTCCTCGATCCTGCTGGCCGGACTCTTCGCCTCGCAGACCCTGATCGCCTACCCCATCGTCAGCAAACTGGGCATCGCCCGCGACAAGGCCGTCACGATCGCCGTCGGAGGCACGGTCATTACCGATACGCTGGCCCTGCTGCTGCTGACGGTCATAGTAGGCATGGTCACCGGAAACACGGACGACATGTTCTGGTACCGGCTCGGCATCTCGGTCGTGCTCTGCATCGCATTCATCATGCAGCTCTTCCCGCTGATCGGGCACTGGTTCTTCAAGCATTGCAGCGACAACATCTCCCAATACATTTTCGTGCTGGTCATGGTCTTTCTGGGCGCCTACCTGGCGCATCTGGCCGGACTGGAGCCGATCATCGGCGCCTTCCTCGCGGGGCTGGCCCTCAACCGCCTCATCCCGCGCACCTCGCCCCTGATGAACCGCATCGAATTCGTCGGCAACGCCATCTTCATCCCCTTCTTCCTGATCGGCGTAGGCATGCTGATCGACTACCGGGCCTTCTTCCGCGACTGGGAGAGCATCAAGGTCGCCGCCGTGATGATCGTCCTGATCACCGCCGCCAAATACATCGCCGCGCTGCTCACTCAAAAAACATTCAAACTCTCCAGCGACCAAAGGACGGTCATCTTCGGCCTGAGCAGCGCCCACGTAGCCGCCACGCTCGCAGCCGTGATGGTGGGCTACAACGTCATCGTCGGCCAGACACCCGACGGAGAACCGATCCGTCTGCTGGGCGAGAGCGTGCTGAACGGCACGATCCTGATGATCCTGGCCACCTGCACCATTTCGACCTTCGCCACCCAGCGCGGCGCTCACAACATCGCCATCAAAGGGGTCCGCGAAAACGACGAAAGCACCGAACATCAGGACGAACACATCCTGATCCCGGTGTCGAACGAAGAGAGCGTCAGGGAACTCGTAACTCTGGGCAACGTGCTCAAATCGAAGAAAAACCACAACGGATTCTACGCGCTGCACGCCATAGACAACAAGGTGGAAGACAGCGGGCTGGAAAAACGGGCCCGCAAAATTCTCGAAACGGCGGCGACGGCCGCTGCCGCATCGGACATCTACCTCCACGAGTTGCTGCGCTACGACGTCAATATCTCGAACGCAATCGCAAGCGTCGCCAAAGAACAGAGTATCACGGACATCGTAATGGGACTCCATCGGGACAAATCCCCCGCGATCTTCCTCGGCAAGATCACGGGCGACCTGCTGGGCGAAAGCAACGTCACGACCTACATTTACAAACCGGTACAACCGCTGGCGACCATAAAGCGACATATCGTAATCATTCCCTCCCAAGCCGAAAAAGAGGCCGGATTTCTCATGTGGCTGCATAAAATCGGAAATCTGGCCCGCAATACCGGGACCAAAATCGTCGTCTATGCCCCGGAAACAACGCTCAAGTACATCGAACCGCTGCGGCGCAAGCAGACCGCAACCGTAGAAACGGTACTTTTCAAAGACTGGGAAAAACTGCCGGCCCTGCTGCGCGAATTGCGCACGGACGACTGTCTGTGGCTGGTAATGAGCCGCCGCGAACGCATCTCCTACCAACCGGCGATGAACAAGATCCCGGCTTACCTGGATCAATACCTCGGGCGAAACAGTTTCGTGCTGATCTATCCCGTACAGGCCGGTGATCCGGAAAGCCGCTATTTATAACCCATAATACGTGCCGCATACCTCCTGTACGAACCGCTCCCTTTTACCGCTGTAACGGAGACATCCGCCGGATGTCGGAACATGGCCTGTCCGCAGACGAAGAGACGCTGCACCCCCGTTGAAAAGGCATCGCGGCTGTTCGGAAAACCTTCGGAAGCCGCATCTCCCGATCGGAAAAGGATAAGATGTGCACATCCGGCCCCCACCCCTTATGCACCGACAATCGGGTAAAATCGACACCGGGTTTGGTTTTACCCGTAACTTGCACTATCTTTGACCTTGTTTTAGACCGGCCGCATCCATCGATGTCCGAATAAATTCGGCCTCGCTCTCGGCCCGCACCGCATAATTCGTTTCGCATAAACATAAACGTAAAATAACATTATGAGTCTTGTAGCGATCGTAGGACGCCCGAACGTGGGCAAAAGCACACTGTTCAACCGCCTGGTCGGGCAGCGCAAAGCCATCGTCGATGCGACGGCAGGCACGACACGCGACCGCCATTACGGTAAAACCGACTGGAACGGACGTGAATTTTCGGTGATCGACACCGGCGGCTATTCGGTCAATTCGGACGACATTTTCGAAGACGACATCCGCCGTCAGGTGATGCTCGCCATCGAAGAGGCGGACGTCATCCTGTTCCTGGTCGAAGTCAATACGGGCATCACGGATCTCGATCAGATGATGGCCGACATCTTGAGGCGCACTTCGAAAAAAGTGCTGCTGGTCTGCAACAAGGTCGATAACTACGACCTGATCTACTCCTCGCACGAATTTTATTCGCTGGGACTGGGAGAACCCTACTGCATCAGCTCGATGAGCGGCAGCGGCACGGGCGACCTGATGGACGAAATCGTGCGCGACCTGCCCCCGGAAACCAAGAACGAGGAAGAAGAGCTGCCCCGCATCACCATCGTAGGCCGTCCGAACGTGGGCAAGTCGTCGCTCACCAACGCCCTGCTGGGCGAAGAGCGCAACATCGTCACGCCGATCGCCGGCACCACGCGCGACGCCATTCACTCGCGCTACAACAAGTACGGACTCGATTTCTACCTGGTCGATACGGCCGGCATGCGCAAAAAAGGCAAGGTGACCGAAGACCTCGAATTCTACTCCGTGATGCGTTCGATCCGCGCCATCGAGGAGTCCGACGTCTGCATCCTGATGCTCGATGCGCAGCAAGGCCTCGAATCCCAGGACCTGAACATCCATAACCTGATCGTCCGCAACCGCAAAGGCTGCGTGATCGTGGTCAATAAATGGGATCTGGTGGAGAAAGGCAACAACACGATGAAGGAGTGGAAGGAGGCCCTGGCAAAAAAACTGGCGCCCTTCAACGACATTCCGATCATCTTCACCTCGGTACTCAACAAACAGCGCATCCTCGAAGTGCTCCAGACCGCCATCCGGGTTTACGAAAACCGCAAGCGGCGCGTGGCCACCTCGGCGCTGAACGACTACCTGCTGCCGATCATCGAGAACTACCCGCCCCCGGCGACCAAAGGCAAATACATCAAAATCAAATACGTGATGCAGCTGCCGACACCCACGCCCCAGTTCGCCTGCTTCGTCAATCTGCCCCAATATATCAAGGATCCCTACCGCCGCTTCCTGGAGAATAAGATTCGGGAGGAATGGGATTTCTCGGGAGTACCGATCCAGATCTATTTCCGACAAAAATAGAGATCACCGGATATCCTCGACACCATATTCAGGGATCCGGCGGCGCACCCATAAAGAATAATTTATCTCATTTACAATCGATAAAACCTTTATTCCAAACCGTTTATCTTTTCGCTATGAAAAAATTCTTACTATTCGCTTTCGCGGCCGTAATGCTGGGATTCGCGGGATGCAACGACGATGAGAACAAGGACAACATACCTCCCACTTTGAGGGAATACGAAGCTCCCGTATTCATGTACGGCAAGACACGGGAGGAAGTGAAAGCTTCGGTGCCCTACGCCTACAGCGGAGCATCGGAAACCTCGCTGTATTTCGAAGGCAAGGGCATCGTTAAAGAGTACATATATATATTCGAAGACGACAAAGTATATTCCTGCGGATCGATACTTTCAGACCTGTACATCGACGACCTGCACACCTACCTCTCGCAGCTGTACATCTACCTCGAATACCGTCCGGGACAAAGAATGTACGTATATGAAAGCGAAGACAAATCGCTGAGCATCGGCCTCTATCCCCTCAACGACGGTCTGGCGGCAGTAGAATACCTGAAAAACTGACCCTCGGGATCAGCCGGGAAAACTTCCGACGGAAGCGTCCGAACTCCGCCCATAAAAGACATACTATCAAACAAGAAACAGCCGCATGAAATCATGCGGCTGTTTCTTGTTTGGTGGAGAATACGATTCGTGAACCTATACTCCGAAAACCCTTATTATCAAGGTGATAAATATGTCAAAAGTCGCGTAGTAACGCCTCAGTAACGAGTTCTTGTCAGCAATAGTCCGGCTATTGTCAGCCAAGTGTCTGCTCCGTTATCACTACAATACAAAAATAGATATTTTATTTGAAATATGCAAGTTTTGGAAAACTTACTCCAAAGCAGGTAAAAGATCCTCAGGTATAATTATATTCTGCTTGCAAAAAAGTAACTCTGTTCCATGTTTATTTGTTCCGGCACTATATGATAAAGCATATGACAACGATTTTGCGTTTATATACAAATTATGAATAAAAGAATGATTATCATAAGTAATAATCCAATTCAAATTATCTCGTTGCTGCACTGCTTGGGATAATGCGATATGATCTGCATCTTTGAAAAAATTAACGTATAGCTCTCGTCCTTTTACATAATATGGTGGGTCTAAATAGATCAAATTTTTGTGAGCGATATTACGATAACGGCGCAATAAATTGATTGCATCGTCATTATGTAATATGAATTTATCTTTATGTTGCGCAATAAGTTGTATGCGCTTAATTAATTGCTCTTTGTTGTAACGCGCATCAATTTTATAAGGCCCTGTTTGATTTAGACCTCCGATTACGCCTGCCTTTAAGACTCCAGAGCGATTAGTTCGGTTTAGAAAAAAAGTAGAGAACCCTAAATCGAACAAATCTGCATTGTATTTATTTTGTTGAATTGTTCTTTGTATATGCCATTCTTCAATGGATAATGGTGTACTGCGAATTTTATCAATGAAAGAATCAGTCTGATATAATATGCTATGCCAAAAAGCATATATAGATCGGTCATAATCATTAATAACAATACGTTCCATGTATCCGTCTATTGCTAAAGCTAAGGCAATGGCGGCTCCTCCGGAAAATGGCTCTATATATGTACCTCCTTTTAGGTCGTTTTGGTCTATGATAGATTTAATAAAATTTACCAAACGGCTTTTACCTCCCGGATATCTTAATGGACTATAATTGTTATTCTTCATTCTTTATGGCAGTGTACATCACGTCTAAAACCGGAGCCAAGATATTAACGCTTGCTTCAAGAGTTGTTACATTTGGCGAAAAATATTGATTATGGACGAACATATTGCATGCTGTCAAATCAATAAAGTGAGTATTGCTTTTTTTGAATTTCTCTAATACTTGGACTAATCGAGTATTATTGTCAAGCAATTCCGGATGACGGATAATATATGCAATCATATTTCCTAACTCCGGTATTTTGTTATTTTTATCTGTTGTCGTAAATTTGGTTAAACGTCTTAATTCTTCATCGTTAATCTCTTCATCACTCAAAGCATAAGACGTTTTGATATATTGTTTGAGGTCATTGTATTTTTTATCATTATGGGTAGCAACCTCCGTCGCATCTTCCTTATTAATTTCACCGATACATTTTTTTGCTCGCAAGAACTCATATACCAACATGTCCACGTAGCATCGTAAGGCAATACCAGCCATGTCCACATGCCTTTTGTATGCTAATTCTTTTAAGCTATCAAAAAGAGCATCTAATTTGCTCACACCCGTATCGCCCCAATTATAATCTGCAAAAAGTCCAGATTTTTTACGAGTACGTTTAGCCTTTACAGACGTCTCTCCCTCTCCTGATTCTTTTGGTTCAGGTGATGTACTATCTGATACATTTCCGCTTTGAGTTGTCAGTGGCGTTTGCGAGGGCTGAATATCTAAATCAAATCTATCTTTATTAAAGTTTTGAATTGTTGTAAAATACTCCTTTTTGTCTTCTTCGTTATTAAACGTACGAGAGGTCAAATCCTGAGAAAGGATTTGATTAACGATAAATTTGAACCGTCGATTAAATTCTTCATCTGGTAATCGTTTTTGGATTTCGCCATTACTCCCAAATGCGAGTCCAAGAAAATTTAATCCTCGTTCATCATCATAAAAACGTTCAAAGTTTGTAATTGGGAAGCCTTGTTCCTGTATTTGTTCTAATTCATAGGGCTCGGATTGGAACAACTTTATACTATATTGATGAATTGCATGACGACGAAGAGCCTTTCTTATTTCAGACGCTGGAACACTCAATTTATATGCAACTTCTTCGGCTGACAAATTTTCGCTTTGCAATAAATTTGCTAAAAAAGCATCTTGACTAACTTTATCCCACTTTTGTAACGGAATACCAGTATGCTTATTATAAATGAGCGTATCGGCATCTCGTCGAGTAGGTGCAATATTACACCTTATTTTGTCGTCAATTGGATCATATTTTGACAACTCCTTTGCTCGTTGAGGCGAAAGAAATTTATACGGGTTTAATAGAATTTTACAAGCAGCAACTCGACGATTCCCCTCTAAAACAACATATGAATCTCCCTCTTTGCAAACAATCGGTTCTTCATTCAATAAATACCCATTTATTGCAATGGCTTTTGCTAACTCATATACCGCATGATTTTCTACGAGATATTTTACTATCTCAGTTTGATTCATCTCTTTCGTAGACTGATAAGAAAAACGGGGATTCTTAACGTCTAACTTCAAATTGTCAATCGACAATAAGCGAGTGCTCCAGCTTGAATAATCTATTTTCATACGCAATTATATATGATCCAGCCAATCTGATACAAAGATAGTTATATTATTCTAATAAATATCGTAAAAAAGTAAAATATAGAGGTGTAATTTTTATTTTTTACCATACAAATAGGTTATCATACGTATAATTATCCTTTTTTGCTTTTCATAGGTATAACGCCTACGGCTCTCTGCTTCGCAAGAAGCGGGAAGCTTTCTTTTTCGGATGGTAGCTCCGCCCCATTATAAAGCGAATAGCACAAGCACTATTCTTACTTTCTCGAATCTGCCTAATAATTCGTTTACCTCCATTTTGCTGTCTTCCTATCGTCCCGTGGCGTCGTTACGTTGCAGGTGCGAAGGTGCTTACGAGGTCTTCACGGACGTACAAGGTCGAGCCTTGCGGTTCGGCGGAAAATCTTCCCTGCGATGCGAGGTATTTTTCGTCAAAACCTTGTACGTCCTAACCTCTACACCGAAAGGCCCCTGAAACGACCGATACGACCGAAAGACGCATAAAAAAAATGTCGGATAAACGAGAGGCAGATTAGGATAAGAAACTCACTCCCTCCACTCTCAAATCCGCATCAAAATCCCAAAAGCAGCAGCCATGAAAGCAATAATGATTCTCAAAACAGCATTACGCGCCCTTGCAGTTGTCCCGTGTGCCCTTGTGCTTTGGACGGTGTATTTCATCGTCGGGATGATCGAAGCCCTAATAAGCGGCGTGTTGCGAATCGTGTGGGGCATTGTCCTGTTCAGGGTCTCTCTCGCAACCGTCATCGGAGCTTTTGTTTGGATATTAACACTTTAATAAGATAGGCTATGTACGTAACGATTGAATCTTTATTCTGTTCCTATTGCGACGAGGTGGCGGAGATTTTCCTCCGACTGATAGACACGATTCTTCTTGCCAGCGACGAGAACGAACTGCGGCAAGGTATCGAGAATCTGCGAACCAGAGCTCCGCTTGACGACTATTTCGTGTACGGCTTCGGTGCACATCATTTTTGGGTGCACCAGCGCAAGGTCTGCGACCCGACGCAGCAGTTTAGAAACAGACTATTGAAAGCAGAATTTTAACCCCCTTAAACTACTATGACAATGACAACAAGAATGACGGTAACCGGCGTATCGGTATGCCCGACGGGAGAGGAACGACACGAGTATTTCACACCCGCTTTCGCCCGCAGGACGAAGAAGCGGTTTTGCCAATACGACTACCGACACACGGACGGCGAATTGTTCTCCTGCGTCGCTCCGACTTTGGCGGAGTGCCGCCGCAGACGGAACGAGTGGTTACAGCGTAAAATGGATAAGGAGGCGAAACGATGATAGCGGCAACGATATTACAGCAGATCGGCGGCAGACGATTCGCCGCTATGACGGGAAGCCGCGATTTCATGGACTTGGGGGATGGGGTTCGCATGAACCTCTCCCGCAACAAGACCTCCGCCAACCGTCTGACCATAACGCTCGACGAGGAGACGGACACCTATCGGATGCGGTTCTACCGTATGACGGTCGGCAAGCATTTCGAAGTTAGGACGAAAGACATTGCGGTTTACGAGGGCGTCTATTGCGATATGTTGGAGGAGGTCTTTACCTCCGTAACTGGACTTTACACGAGATTCTAACCATTAACGAGTTGAAATTATGAAAACGACAGCAGTCGATTACGAAACATTGATAGTCATTTTCGCGGAGCCTATCTGCGCGTTGGATAATATTTTCGACGACCCCGAAGCGTGGGGCGTCGCTTCGCTCAAAGAGTGGATCGACAACTACGAAAGCTCGCGCTTCACGCAGACGGACGAGCGGATGGCGGTCATAACCTCCGAATACAACATGACCCACGTAAAGGCGTGGCTGGAGCGAAATACGCCTATCGACCGCCTCGTCTCGGCCTAACCTCGAATAATCGGAAACCATGAAACCCATACAGGAATATACCAAGCAGGAGAAATTAGCGGCCATATCGGAGTATAATCCGTGCCGCACGGAACGTAACGCAGTCTTGCGTTACCTCCTCGCCGTCCGCAGGGACGATGCCGACGAAATCGCCTATTTTGAGGGTTTCGGCGATAGCGTTCACCATATTATCCATAACGTGCGCACCTATGAACGCGGATTGCTGTTCGGCTACACGGCCAAGCGGTTCGACGAATACGGATGGATTCGGGGGATGCTCCCGATTGTCGAACGCATCGAATTGGACGTGCAGAATACGATTCATATCGGACAGTCCATCGACGGGACGTATGCCGTAGCGGTCGATTGGAGTACGGGTACTGCAGGGGGCGGCAGCCATCCGTCGGTGTGGGACGAGCCGATAGCCGATTATAAGGAGGCGGTCAGAAACGGCATCGGACAGCTGGAGCGGCAATATGCCTATGCGATGCAACACTCTTCCGATAGCTGCAACTACAACGTCAAGAAAATCCGCAAGCTCATCGCCAAGCTCGTCGAGGTCAAACAGCGGTATTTGAAGCCGAAACAGCTATCCTTGTTCGAGATCGCATAGAAATGACTAAACGACGAAGCCCTCCGACATACGAAGCTATCGGAGGGCTTTTGTTGGATTCGATTATTTACTCTTTCTCTTCATTCTCGTTATTGAACCTGAACGACAGTTGTTCGCATTGCCCGAAGTTGTCTTCGACGTAGATGTCGATGGCCTGTTGATCCGACGACGCAGAGGTGTAGTACAGCCGAAACACCTCCCTTGTGAGCGGATAACGGTCATTGGGTTGGAACAGCGTCCCGTCGTCCATGCGGAGTTCGCCTTTGCCGTCGGGTTGGAAATAACGAATGGTGTACCGCGCTCCGTCGTATTCTCCCTCCCGAACGAGCGTGCAGCGTATCTCGACCGTTTCTCCGCGCACGATGCGCGTCTGCACAGGCATCGTCTCCAAATGGAACGCATACGCCTGTTTTACGTCCAGTTCATCGTCGCAGGCGGTCAGCAGCGTGCCGGCCGCCGCGAGCGCGAGCATCAGAAATCCTTTTATCTTCTTCATGTCGTTTTCTCTTTACGGGTTTCACATCATTTGCCTATCGGGGTGTCGGGTTGCGGGATCGAATCCCACACGGGCGGCGCAGGTATCTCGATGTCGTATTGCGGACGTTCGATATACCGCTCGTCTATTTCTTCATGCAGCTTGGCGCACCCCATGCACCCCGCCGCTGCGGCCAATGCCAGCAGGCCGTACTTGATTCTTCGTTTCATCGTCATTGTGTCGTTATAAGTTCGCGTATTTCTGGGTCGAGGTTGCCCCTGTATTCGAAGTTGGGTTGCAGCTCGCACGCCCGACGGAATGCCGCCTTGCCCTCCTCGACGCGCCCCATGCGGGCGCAGGCCACGGCTTTCAGGTATTCGACCGTCGCCTCCTCTTCGAGTCGGCACAGCACCTCGTATGCCTGCTCGTCGTGCCCGAGCGAGAGCATCGCTACCGCCGTATTCCGATCCTCGTAGGGGCGCAGGATGCGCAGCGCTTCGTTGTACTCGCGTTCGTTCAGCAGCTTCACGCCTCGGGCATAGAGCGTGTCGGGTACGGTCGTGTGGATCGTGTCCTTGACCATGCCTACACGCCGCAGGTCGTACTTGAAGTTCACCGCCCGCAGCAGCGGATAGAGCCGCTCGCGGATGTCGCGGTACTGCTTCGGAAAGCGTCGTCGCAGCTCCGCTTCGCGACGGTCGGGATTGCCTATCGTGCGGAGCAGACCGAGAATCGCCTCGCGTTCGGCGATCGTGCCGTCCGCAGCGATAAGGCGTGTCAGCTCCTCCCAATCTTCGGCCACCCACCGCACGCAGAGCAGCGTATCGACCTGCCGCCCGAAGCGCCGGCCGAGGCGTTGTTTGAGTGCCGCCGCACGGCCGCGTGCCAGCCGTTCGTTCTGCGCATAACTGCCTTCGGGCGACGCCGAGGCCGTGAGGACGATGCTGTCCACATGGAACTCGCGTTGTTCGATCAGCTCCTCCATCAGCGATTCGATGCGGGCTATCTGCGCGGCGTTGTCGCCCAGCGTGTCGATGATCCGCGTGTCGTTCACACGAAACGAGAGGTAGTTGCGGTCGTTCACTACGGCGTACTTCTCGATGATCTTCGTCACGTAACGCGTCGTCGTGTCGGCGAAGGAGAGCATCGACGAGATATGGTAGCGGAGCGTGTCGAGGGGCGGCAGGTCGTAGCGGCTGCCGTCGAGCGCTACGACCGCGCCGTGCAGCGTCAGCAACATCGTCTTGCCCTCGCTGCGGGTCGGAACCTCCTGCGAATAGTAGTAAGACAGGTCGTGCGCACCCTCGACGATGGAATCGAGACGCACGCCCTGCGGGTAAGGGTGTTTTACGAAACGCTCGAATGCCCGTTGCTCGCCCGCAGCGTCGGGGCGGAACAAACGGACATACTGCTCGAACTGCCAGTAGTTGCGATCCTGCACGCGGCTGAACAGCCCGCCGCGTATGGAGAGCTCCTGCAAGGGTACGGCGCCCTCGGCTTTGTGCAGATGCGGCACGACCACGATGCTGCGGCAGCCGCCCTGCAACTCTTTGGGGAGCCTCACGACGAAATCGACCAGCACCTTGCCCTTGCGTTCGGGCAGCGTGCGCGACTTGGCCACCACGACCACCTCGTCGAGACGGAAGTTGACCACCGTCTCGCCGTTCTCGTCCTTTGCCGCTTCAGCAATGTAGTAGGTCGTGCTGTCGTGTTGCACAGTCATATAGTTCCGCTTCTCGGCGGGCTTCGGTGCAGTCTGCTCGCGGGGTGCATACTCCGCAAGCGCACGGCTTTGCCGCCGCTCCAGACGCGACGTTACCGCACAGCCTGCCAGCAGCACGGCCAGCAGGCCGACGGAGGTATGTTTCATCATTGCTTTCATCGTCGTCGGGGTTTAGAACAAGTAGGAAAAGGCTACCTCAATCTTCGAGGGCGCGAGGACGACGCGGCGGCAATGTTCGTAGCGGATCACTTCGTAGGGCGACGGGTCGGGATGCCAGCGCAGGTCGTCCATGTAGTAGATGCCTACGCCGCCTTCGAGGGTCAGGTTCCACCGCTTGGCCAGCATCCACGAGTAGCCGACCGAGGAACCTATGCCCGTCGTCCAGCCGTTGTAGCGGGTGCGGCTGTTGCCGACCTTGTACTTGGCGAGGGTCGAGTGCAGGCCCCAAAACAGCCCCACGTGCGGCTCGAAGCGCCAGCGGCGCACGCCGATGGTCGCCGCGAGGACGTTGGCTCGCAGTCTCTCCGTAGAAATAGGATTCCAATAGCCCGACAACTCCACCGACCACTTCTGCGTCACGGCGACATCGACGCCCGCATTGAGTGTTCCTGTCGCCCAGCCCAGCGCATTGACGCGCACGGCGGAGTATTGGGCCGATGCCGTGTGCGCCGCAAGGACGCACAGCAGCAGGATTAACAGCTTTCTCATCATCGGTTCGTTCAATCGGTGGAGGTTGTAGTTCGGTTGTTCTTCATCTCGTCTTTCGAGACGGCATCGTATCCCGGGATAAGCGTCCGATTGGCGGTGGCGGTAAAGTCATACGGGTTCTTGGTCGATACGACACGGCGTACAAGCGAACTTTCCGGATTGTCCCACCATGTCGTGACCAGCAGCCCTATCTTTCCCGATATGGAGCAGCGGCTTCCGGGCGCCACGATGAATGCCTGCTTGGCTCGGTCGATTCTGAATCCCGTATCGCTGACGAGAAGCACTTCGTCGAGTTTGGTGTAGATATAGACCCACTCCTTGACGAACTCGGTATAGAGCGTATCGTAGTACGAAGTCATCGGGTGCTGGTAGGGATTGGCGTCCGAGACCTTTCGCGTCAGGCCGCTGTCGGCATACCACCCTTTGAAGGCGAAGCCGTCGTTGGCGACGACGGGCATCGTCGGGCCGTCTTCGAGCGACAGAAGGCGCGTGTAGAACGCAGGGCCCGTCCACGTCTTGATCTCGCCGACGGCCGTAACGTCCTCCAATCGTCCGGCCGTGTTGTCGCGCCCCGACCAGTAGGTATAGACCGTCAGCATGTTGTAGAAATCCCGCGTGAAGGTCTTGGTGTAGCTGTATCCGTCCGTGTTGCTCACCGTGACCTCGTAAATCAAACGGGAGTTCTCCGTCGTATATACCGTTCCGGGATCATAGGCGATCGGTATTTCGTACACATCCGACGAACCGCCGAGCGGAACGGTGATGTCGGACGCGACGCTGTGTCCGCCGACCTGCAACGCTCCGCTCGCACCCGCAACGAGGCGTATCTTAGCCGAGAGGTCGCCCGCCTTCTCCCGATCCATGACGGCAATCGACAGCCGCTTGCCGGTGGCGTAGATACAACGATCCGACGTGCGTCCGAACTCTGCATCGGGCAGGTCGTCGGAGATCTTCACCTCGAAAGAGTGGATGCGTGCATCGACTTCGTTATTCCCTTTGATGCGAATGTCGAGCGTCTGTACGGTATTGCGCCGCACGTCGAAGTTCGAGGTGTTGTTCTCGCCCAGATAGACGTCGTAGGTCATTTGCAGCCCGTCCTGTTGCGCTTTGATGCGTACGTAGGTCGCACCGTTCGGAGCGTTCGCGGCGCACTTCTGCTGCTGGGTCGTGATGGAGGGAACTTCGCCCCGACAGTTTTCAAACATGTAGAACGTGCGGGTTGCCTTGCGGCCCTCCAAGGAGGATATTTTCAAAGGTGAAGTTAACATAAACATATTGCCCGCTTCTTCCTCCGAAAACAGCTTCGTCGAAGATACTGCATTTATCAGCTGCACGGATTGCAGTTTCAGCGTGTAGACAACAGACGAATCGATGACAATGTTGCAGACCACTTTGGCGACGGCACGCCGCACGGTAATGATGGGATCTGGCATTCGGTCTTCGACCGTGAGCATCGTGTGCCCCGACATGGGCAGCGTTTCATACGACGTCGCAGCGGAGATCTTGGCCTCCAGCAACCGTTCGCGGGTTCTCGTACCCATGTCTCTATGGAGATTCACGACGGCGTAGGCTTCATAGCGGCCGGGCAGCACGGAGCACTCCACCGTGCCGCCCTCGACGTAGAAATGCCGGTCGGGCAGCACGCCGCGCGGGTCGTAGAGGAAAAGATTGACGTCGCGCACCGTTCGCTCGTCCGTCGCACGGGTAACGTACTGCACGCCCTCCTCGCATACTTGCAGCGAGAAGCGCACCTTATCCTTGCAGGACGGGCATTCCCCCATTTCATCATCTTTGATACAACTACTCATCATTGCAAGCAGCGGTATGATAAACAATAAGACTTTTTTCATAATGAATATTCGGATTAAAAGTTTCCGCCCCGACACGGAGCCGGAGCGGAAACGGATTCGACTTATGGTTTAAGCTCCCAACTCGACCGTCTGCGTCACGGGTGATTCCCATTCGGCAGGCGTGACGGTCAGCGAGGCGTCGTGGCCCGACAGGCCGTTGATCGTGATGTCCACGCGGTAGTAGCCGTTGCGGCGAATCTCACCGCCCGACGCGCCGTCGAGCTCCACCTCGTAGGTCATCGACGACTGACCTGCTACAGTCGAGAAGTCGCCGTCCATGTCATAGGTCGCATCGATGGTCGCCTTCACGCGGCTGCCGACGTTGCGGGCGGGACTTTCGTACAGATAGAAGAGATTGCGATACTTGCCCGATGCTGCGTCCGAAGCCTGCGTCGTCGAGAAATTGAAGGCTCTCGGATCGGTCTTTGTCGGGAACACGGGGGTCTGCGTCGCGCCATTGGAGAGCGTGATGCTGTTGATCCGCACGGCTCCCTGATAGAGCGACCCGAACTGTGGCGAGGGCGTAACCTGAATGGCTACTTTCGCCACGGTGCGTTTGAGCGTGATGGCCACATCAGTCGAGGAACCTGCGGCCGCGACGGCTTTTGAGGCGGAGCCCGACATCACGAAGCCGCCGGTGCGCTTGGCTTTCGCGGACACCTCGGCGAACGTGCCGTTGTACGAGGCTGCATCGCGTTCCAGCAGCGCCATGAGCGTCGTTTTGTCGCCGACGTCCGCTACATCAAGGTTCGCCACGGCGTAGAACTCGCAGACCGTACCCGGCACGGCATCGGGCAGGGCGAAGATCGCCTTCTTGGCCGACAGTTCGGCCGCCGAGAACGAACGCTTGACCAGCAGGTCGCCCGATGGATCGATGACGAATATCGTAACCGTGTTGAGCGTCTTTTCCCACGTCTCGGCCGCAGCCGTAGAGCCGAAGAACGCACGGGTCGCAGGTTCCTCGTCGGTGAACGACACGGTGGCTACCGCACCTTTCGAGGTTTCGTAAATTTCGTTGCCTTCCTTGTTGCACGAGACGAGAAGTCCCAGGGCGATCGCAGCCGCCAAAAATAAGTTTTTCATACAATAAATTGGTTTTATGCTACTTGCGTAGCGGTTTGATAAAAATGTTCGTGTCAGTCGATGATGAACTTTACACCGATGCCGTACTGCGTGTGGAAATGCCCCGTGGAGCCGCCCCACAGGCAGCGTTCGCGGACGTTTACCGTAAGGGCGATGCGGTCTGCGAGGTAGGCTTCCATTTCGAGCGACACCGCGCCGCCGTAGATGAAGGCATCCTTATTTGTGAGCCTTGCCCCGTCAAACAGGGTTTTGTCGCCCCAGTTCACGGTCTCGTACCCCGCGAGCGCGGAGCCACCGACGTAAAAGAAGAATATCTTGCGGGCGTCGGAGAGGAAGTTGTAGTAGAAACCGCCCTCGGCCGTGAACTGCGCCGTCGGAATCCGCGTGCCCTTGTAGGGGTTGTAGCGTTGCAGGTACTCGCCGCCGAATACCCACTTGTCGCCGCCTTTGGTGTAGGTCGAGAGCGCAGCCCCGATGTAGTAACCTGCATCGTCGCGGTCGGCGTGCGAGTAGAAGCCGTCGGCCATGCCACCCCGAAGCTCGATGCCCCGCATCTTGGGGAGGCATCGCTGCGCGTCGGCCTGCCCGACGAACAGGACGAGCGACGCGACGAGAAGAAACCAGAACCGCTTCATGGCTACTGCACTTTGAGTTCGTCGATGACGCGGGCGCGCACGAGGTCTTCGTTCTCGACGGTGAACGACTGATGGCGGCCTCCGTTCTTCTCGTTCAGCTCCACCACGAAGCACTTGTCGTCAGGGATGGTGAACTTGTCGAACGTGAAGACGGTGCGCTCGTCTTTCTTTCCGGCCACGCGCGTGGCGTAGTTGTAGGCACGCAGGGGAAAGATGACCTGCTCCTGCATGGCGGTACGCTTGGCGACCTTCTTATCGACGATCTTGAAAGTGATGAAGTCCACGTCGAAGGGCACGTTGGAGCCGTTGCGGAGCTGCGTGTGAAAATAGAGCAGGCCGTTGTGGGTGTAGATGCCTTTGAGGAAGTACTGCACGCCGAAGCGCTTGCAGCCGATATGCTTCACTTCGCGTTTGTCCTGCTTGTGAATGGACTTCATAATCAGGCGCACGAGCAGCGGCGATTCGCTCCCCAGCTCCGTGAGGTACACCTCCATCGCGTTGTTGGGGCGGTTCGCGGATTCGCCGTCGTGGATAAAGTCGCACATCTCGACGTTGAGCAGCAGCGGTTCGGCCGCATAGCGGACGTTGAACGTGTAGAACGAGCCGTCTTCGGTGATGACCGACATATTGGTCTCGGCGCGGAAATCGCGCACGGTAGCTTTCACGCGGATGACATTCTCCGCACCGTCGGCCTTGCCTGCGATCAGATTCGGCGAGCCGAGATCGACGTAGCGCACCGCAGCCGGAAAGATGACGTGCACGGTCTTGTCGTAGGTCACTTCCAACCCGTGCGGCGGAATCATGCGGTCGAAGGAGAGTTTGCGCGTGAGACCGTGATAGAGGCCGCCGTCCCGCTCCGCGTCGGGATAGACCTCCTTACAAAGCGATACCGCCTGCGTCTGTTCCGCTGCCTTGACAGTCTCGGTGTTGGTTACTTCCTGTGCGTTCGCCGCATCCGCGCCCAGCGCGAGGGCGAACATCATTACGAAATACTTTTTCATTTTACTGTGGATTTAGTGGCGGGGTTAAGAACCCCGATTTAATAAATGGTTGTTACTTGCTGATTATCGTCTTCTTTTTAATCCTCCGGCTGGTAAAGCATGACTTTATACCCGGCTTTCAGATGCACTTTGACAGTGCGCATCTTCTTGGCGATATATTGGCTCGTGCCCTGAATCAACCCTTTGCCGAGATCGGAGGCGAGCTGCGCTCCCGCGTCGGTGGAGATGTTGATGCTGCTGCCGAGCGACGACCCCATGTTGGCCGCCACCTCTTTGGCCGCACTTACCTCCATCGAGTTGGGAATGAAGATACCCTCCTGTCCGTCGCTGTCGAAAACGGCCAGCTCGACGGGGATGATCGTCCCCCGATACTCCAACGAGGTAATGTCGATTCCGAGCCGTTCGCCCTGCACCTGTGCTGCCCCCACGACGACCGTGCTGCGGGGGATGCGCATGCCGGCTACCTGCATCGGTTCTGCGAGTCGCAGGCGGACGGCCTGCCCGTCGGTTACGGTCTGGTTGCCGTGTACGCACGCCGGAATGGTGTTGCGCCCGACCGCCGCCAAGTTTCCGACCGCCGTTTGGAATCCGAAATTCCGCTCGTCGGTCTGCGCCGTGATGAACTCGCTATCGGTCATAGGCTGTGCAAGGGCGGAGACGATGCGTTCGGTTATTTGTCCGACGGGTTGCGCCACCGCCTTGCCATTGCGCACGGTCTTCTCGTCCTCCTTCGCCTCGGTTGCCGTCGGTTGTTGCGCCGTGCCGCCTTGTCCGGCAGGCATATACTTGGCCGCCAATTCGTAGGACTTTTCAAGTAAGGCCACTTGGTCGTCGAGTGTCGAGCCGGACGGCTCCGCCTGCCGTGCCATCATCGCCTCCAGTTCCTCGATGCGCTCGCGCAACTCCTCCTTTTCGGGGTCGTCTTTCGGCGTTTCGTAAAACGTGCCCAGCGTGCGGTTGATCTCCTCGTAAGCCGCCGCCGAGGAGCGGATCGGCTGTCGCGGGGAACTTCCGCCGTAAGTGCGGGCGGGCTGCTGCGGTTCGGGGTCGAGCAGGTCGAACTCCTCCGACTGTGTTTCGGCTTTATCATCCTTATCCGAGAATAGTGCAGCGAGGTCGTTCATCTGCGTCCGCCGTTCTTTCTGCTTCTCCTCCATCTTCGCCTGCTCGTAGGCGGTACGCTTGTCGGCGATGATGCCCGCCTCCACTGGCAGGGGCATTTCGGTGTTGAAGCCGACGCCCTGCTGCGCCCCGGCCTTGTCCTTGTTGGCGGACGCGAAGATCAGCCACATGGAGCCGATGAAAAGCAAACCCATAAGCGGGTACACGAGCATCTTGCGGCGTCGCTGCCGCTGCTCCTCCGTGAGCGGCTGTTTACTCTTCATCTTCGTCGCGGAAGTCGTGGGATTTTTGTTCTGTTCCATAATCGTAATGGTTGAAAAGGTGGATACTGTCCTGCTTCTGCGGCAGGTTGAATCGTTCGATATGTTCGATCTCTATCCGTCGTCCGTTTTCCCGTCCGATCTGGTAGAGCGCCGCCCCGAACGTAAAGAGGGCGCCGATGGCGAACAGGCTGAAAATGACGAGCACGAGGGCAAGTTTCGTCCGCTGCGGGAGTGCTGCGAGCCATGCCCGCAACCGCTCGTCCTGATTGTCCGTCCACTTGCCGAGACGTTCGATTAACTTTCTCATGGGCTTATCTCTCCAATGTTTGCAGGTCGCGGTTTTCCAGAATCGTGAAGCCCTCGATGGTAAACCCGTTCGGGTTGTCGTCCGAACGCGAGGCGTTCAACAGACGGCAACGCGTTACGAGGCTACGCTCCGTCACGTTGCTCTCGCGGATAATCATCTGACGCGCGTAGGTATTGACCTCGTAGGGGTAGCGGTCGAAGTTGCAGACCACCGAATCGACCTGCAACACTTGATTGATGTTGCCCGCGATGATACGGTTGTAATAGCCTTTCTCGGAGAAATCCGTGTAATAGTTGTAGGCACTCCTGTCCGAGAGCAGCAGGGCACGTTTGATATTGTGCTCGATCGCGCTCTTTTCGGGCGAGAGCGTGAAGAACAGCTCGTGGAAGCGTCGCACGTGCTCGCGCGCTTCGGCTGGGCGGTTCTGCGCGAGGTCTTGCGAGAGGGCGAGCATCAGCGACTTGCCGCCGTCGAGTACGTAGATCTTCTCTCGCTGCCGCTCGGCGAAGCGGTACGAACTCCATACGGAGTACACCACCATGAGGGCGCACAGCGAGAGGAAGACCATGCCGAACAGACGTATCTGGCGGAACGACGATTCGATATTTTTCAATGACTTAAATTCCATCTTCTTACTTTTTACAGGTTATTTTCGTTTGATAAGGCGTCCGACGGTGTGGCCCCATGCGGCCTTGCCCGCGCGTCCCATCAGCCTCCCCGAATGTCCGGCGACATTGCCTGCGGCAGCTCCTGCGACACCGCCCACCAGACCAGCACCCCGTCCTGCGAGCTGCGATACGGCACGCCCGTAGCTGCCTGCGCCTCCGGCTTGGATGATCCACCCCGCGACGGTCGGAATCGTGAAATAGCCGATAATGCCGATGATAAGGAACACGATATAGACGCCGTTGGAGGCTTCGAGCGAGAAATTCGGGTTGTTCTGCAACTCCGAAATGTCGTTTTGCAGCATCAGCACCTGAATCTTCGCCAAAATGGTACTGAACAGGTCGGCGACGGGCAGCCACAGGTACACTTGTACATAGCGGCAGACCCATTGTGTGAGCGTGGAGTGAAAGCCGTCCCAGACGGAGATGGCGAACGCTATCGGGCCGAGAATCGACAGGACGATCAAAAAGAACGTCCTCAGCGTGTCGATCAGCAGCGCGGCAGCGGTGAACAAAAGCTCCAGCACCTCGCGGAAGAAGTCGCGGATACCTTTCTTCATGTTGTAAGCACCGCGCTCGATATACATTCCGGCCATCGTAACCATGTCGCCGGGCGACCAGCCCAGCTCTTCGAGCTGACGGTCGAACTCCTCGTTCGAGACGAGGTAGGCCGTTTCGGGGTTGCGCATCATCGCCTCGTATTCGAGTTTGTCTTTCTGCTCGCGGTACTGGTTCATGTCGAGCGTCTGCGTTTCGAGCATCCGGTTCGTGCCTTGTACGACGGGGCTCAACACTCCGTTGATCGTGCCGAGGACGAATGTCGGAAAAAACATGATGCAGAAGCCGACGGCGAAAGGTCGCAGCAGCGGATACACGTCAATGGCTTCGGCGCGGGCGAGCGACTGCCACACGCGTACGGCCACGTAGAACAGCGCACCCAGCCCCGCGATGCCTTTCGCCACGCCTGCCATGTCGGAGCAGAGCGGCATCATCTCGGAATAGAGCGAGCGCAGGATGGTGTGCAGGTTGTCGAACTCTATGGTCATCAACATCATAATCGTTGCGGATTAAGGGTTACCAGTAGCGTTCGTTGCGGCTGCCGTAGAGAGCCAGCACCCTGTCCATATCGTTCTTCTTGCGCGAGCGCAGGTAGCTGACCGAAATGTTCTTGTTGGTGTAGTACATCACCAGATTGCGGTATCGCCGCACGCTGTTGTAGCACCTGTCCACCACGTCCATGCGCTCCTTGTCACTCATCGAAAGCGTTGTGATGTTCACGACCTCCTTCATCTCTTTGAGGGCGTTGTTGCTCTCCTCCAAGAGCTTCGTGTAGCCGAACGCGATGGCCGACAGCTCCTCTGGCGTGTAGTTCTCATCGCGCAGCATAAGCTGGAAATTCGTTACGTAGATTTCCGAGATTTCGCCGACCATCAGAATCGTGTTCCTGACCTTGACAGCATCTTTGACAAGGTTGTTTACCGATTTGAGGGCGTCGTAATACTTCTTGCCCTGCTCGAAAATCTTGGCGGTCTCTTTGAATCCGTCCAACGTGTTTTTCGCCGTCGTCGATGTTTGCACGATCTGTTTGGTGGTATTGATGATGCCTTGTACGAGATTGCCCGGATCGCTGACGACCCATTGCGCCTGCGCCGTGCCCGCCAACAGCAGGCACGCGCTGACAAGCAGGATTATTTTCTGTTTCATTATCCTATGGATTTAGCGGTTGTTATTGTTTTTCGCTCACGCGGGTGTAGTCGCCGTGCGGCGAGAAGGTCAGCACGTCCGTCGCCTCGTTGTAGGCGATGTCGATGCGGTAGCCCGTGTTGATGAAGAGGTTGCCCTCCTCCTCGCGCAGCAGGTAAGTTTCGGGCTTCGGCTTACGACGGATGCCGCTGCGCTTGAACACCGTAACCTTGTAGGCGTCGCCTTCGCGGTAGATCAGCACATCGGGCTTGCCCTGTACGCTGACCCAGTTGCCGCAGAGCTTGCTGCAGTCGGTCTCTTTCGTCTCGGTGCAGGCTTGCAGCATCATGGCCGCCAAGCCTACCAGATAGCCGCTCAACGTGAGCAGCCGTTGTTTATTCACGCTCATACGCTTTCTTGTTTGGATGATTGGTTACTGTTTGCTTCTGCGCCGCTCGGCGAGCTGCCGGATCGCCGCCTCGATGTCGCCGCCCAGCTTCTCGGCAAGGGCGTACACCTCCATCTTCTCGGTCTCCTCGGTCGTGTAGGCGAGGTATTCCTCGGCACTCACTTCGGTGGCATAGACCGCCGACTGCGTGCCGCCCAGCCCGATCCACACCTCCTTGTAGAACCGCGACGGGTGATTGGCCATGTTGATCGAGAGAATCTGTCCCTTCTCTTTGTCCGTCAGTCCGAGCAGCGCCTGAATCTGGTCGAACTTGTTCATGTACTTGCGCTGGTCGAGCAGGATTTTACAGTCGGAGTTGTTGATGATGCTCTCCTTGACGATCGGCGACGAGATGATGTCGTCCACCTCCTGCGTCACTACGACGGCCTCGCCGTAGAACTTGCGGACGGTCTTGTGTAGGCTAAGCACCCGGCGCCTTACCGTATTTCTACGGCAGGTTTCCAAGAACT